>Ga0070726_10000765_pt1 | contig 36526 bp, 31 predicted proteins | sample tdAd471_FD_67275 | JGI IMG/M metagenome (GOLD analysis project Ga0070726, IMG submission 67275) | Marine sediment microbial communities from the Atlantic coast under amendment with organic carbon and nitrate - tdAd47.1 | ecosystem: Environmental > Aquatic > Marine > Coastal > Sediment | place...
GAAACCGGTGAGCACAACTACTGCATCATTCAGGCTGAAGATGAGCTTGCGTCCATCGGCATGGTAATCGGTGCGGGGTGGAACGGCGCGCGCGCTTTTACGCCCACATCTGGCCCAGGCATTTCGCTTATGTCCGAATTCATCGGCTTTGCCTATTACGGTGAAGTGCCGGTTGTGCTGTTCGACGTGCAGCGCGCGGGACCGTCCACCGGCCTGCCGACGCGCACCCAGCAGTGCGATCTCACCCTCGCGGCCTACGCGAGCCACGGCGATACCAAGCATATCTGCGTCTATCCGGCCGATCCGAAGGAGTGTTTCGAGATGGCCGTGCAGTCCTTCGATCTCGCCGAGCGTTTCCAGACCCCGGTCTTCTTCATGACGGATCTGGATATCGGCATGAATGACTGGATGGTTCCGGCGCTTGAATGGGATGACAGCTACGCGCCTGATCGCGGCAAGGTCCTCAGCGCGGAGGATCTCGACAAGCTCGAGAAGTACTATCGCTACGAGGATCGTGATGGCGATCACATCCCGTACCGCACGATCCCGGGCGTCTCACCGAAGGGCGCCTACTTCACGCGGGGCTCCGGGCACAACTGGAAGGGCGGCTACACCGAGGATTCCGACGAGTACAAGGAAGTTCTCGATCGCCTGACGGCCAAGTGGGAGAGCGCCGCGGACGCCGTTCCGGGGCCGGTCGTGGTTGAGGCCGACAAGCCGACACGCGACGCCATCATCTCCATCGGCGGCTGCGATGGCGCGGTGCGCGAAGCGCTCGACCGCCTCGCGGAGGCCGGGACGCCGATCAACTATCTTCGTGTCCGTGGCTTCCCGTTCTCGGCCGAGATCGAGGCCTTTATCGAGGCCCATGATCGCGTCTTCGTGGTCGAACAGAACCGTGACGGTCAGTTGCGGACCCTTTTGATCAACGAGACTTCGGCGGAGAAGGACAAGCTGATCCCGCTGCTGGATTATGCCGGCATGCCCGCCAATCCGGCGTTTATCGTCGAGGGCGTTCTCGCCCATTGCCAGATGCAGGAGGCGTAACATGACCTCGATGCCCAAACCGAAGCTCGACAAGCACCTGCCGAAAAACGAGCTGGGTCTCACGATCCGCAACTATGAGGGCGTTATGTCCACCCTCTGCGCCGGCTGTGGTCACGACAGTGTCACGGCCGCCCTGGTGCAGGCTTTCTGGGAGCTGAGCCTGGCTCCGGAGAGTGCCGCGAAAGTGTCCGGGATCGGATGTTCGTCCAAGACGACGGCCTATTTCATGGGCCAGTCACACGGGATCAACTGCGTGCATGGTCGCATGCCCTCGGTTGCGACGGGTGCGAATGCTGTGAACGGCGATCTCCACTATATCGGCATCTCCGGTGACGGTGACTCGCTGTCCATCGGCTTCGGCCAGTTCGCGCACGCGATCCGCCGCAATCTCAACATGCTCTACATCATCGAAAACAACGGCGTGTACGGGCTGACCAAGGGACAGTTCTCGGCATCGGCAGACATTGGCACCAAGTCCAAGAAGGGCATCGCCAACGAGCAGACCCCGATTGACCCCTGCGTTCAGGCCCTGACGCTGGGCGCCGGTTTCGTTGCGCGCGGCTTCTCGGGCGACAAGTCCCAGCTTGTGCCGCTCATCAAGGCGGCTCTGATGCACAAGGGCTTTGCCCTGATAGACGTGATTTCCCCCTGCGTGACCTTCAATGATCACAAGGGTTCCACGAAGAGTTACGCGCACACTTACAAATACTACCACCCGCTCATTCACACGGACTTCGTTGCCGAGGCAGATGCGATCACTGGCAAGCACGCTGACGATGGAACGCTCAGTGTGACGCTGCACGACGGGGGTGTGCTCAATTTCCGCAAGACGGACGCGGATTACGATCCGCGCGACCGTGCCCAGGCGATCGAGACGCTTCTTAAACCGGGTGAGGGCGGGGAAATCCGGACAGGTCTGCTCTATCTCAACGAGGACAATCCGGACATGCATGCGGCCAATTCGCTGCCGCGGATGCCGCTGAATGCCCTTCCGCACGAAGCGCTGTGTCCCGGTCGCGATGCGCTGTCGAAACTGCTGAAGCGCTACGCCTGAGTTTCACGGCTATAGGCTGTGACGGCCAGGCCGCCATCATGCTGCGCCCGGTGTTGCTCGTAGTCTGCCGCGCTCGCGGTGGTCAGCGCTGCGAAGATGAACCAGGAGCCCGTTCCGTCGCGCATGGGTGAGTAGACGACTTTCCAGTAGCCCTGCGGGTCGCGCCCGTCGGCCCAAACGCCGGTGGCGCTGTCGATTCGGCCCGCTTCGAAGCCCCGGCTCAGAAGCGCATCGAGATGCATGACGAGGTCGCCGGCTGTCTTGACCTGATTCAGCGTCTCAGCCGTATCACCGAGCGTTTGCGTCATCAGCGGGCTCACGGCTTCCAGCCGGAAAACACTGTCCTCGGGCTGAATCAGGAAGCTGGCATAGGGGCTCAGGCGGATGGCTGCGACGAAGTCATCGAACACACTCCGCATGCGCGGATCGGTTCGGAGTACCTCAAGCTTGTGCTGAATATCATCCGTCGGTTCCGCCGCGCCCGATTCCAGGCGCGACACGGTTGTCTGGCTGATGCCCAGTACGCCCGCGAAGGTTTCCTGGTTCATATTCAGTCGTTTGCGAACGACCTTGACGGTCTTTGCCCAATCCATACGCGTCTTACTGCCCCAACACATAAAATTTGATGCGTTTTGTACGGGCAGACCGACGGATCGGGCACTCATAGATTATGAATACCCTCGAAAAGTCATTGACATAGTTAACGCTCTGATGGTTGCGAATTGCGACCTAGAAGAGGCCCGCGACCTCACCGTTCTCGTCAAGGCCAATCGCCTCCGCTGCCGGTTGGCGGGGCAGGCCGGGCATGGTCATGATCTCTCCGCAAATCACTACCACAAAGCCCGCACCGGCGGAGAGTCGGACTTCACGCACCGGGACAGAGTGCCGGGTCGGAGCACCGAGCAGGGTCGGATCTGTGGAGAAGCTGTACTGGGTTTTCGCCATGCAAACAGGGAGATGCCCAAAGCCTGCAGCTTCCCAATCCTTGAGCTGGTTACGGATTTTCTGGTCTGCCAGGACCTCGTCTGCCCGGTAGATCATCTTGGCGATGTGCTCGATCTTGTCGAACAATGGCAGGTCGTCGCTGTAGAGCGGAGCGAATTGCGACACGCCGCCTTCAATGACGTCGACAACGCGTTTGGCAAGGGCTTCCGTCCCGGCTGACCCGTCCGCCCAGTGGCGGCAGAGGATTGCCTCGGACCCCATGGATTCGGCGTAGGTCTTAACTGTGTTAACCTCGGCATCCGTATCGCTTGTGAAGTGGTTGATGGCGACGATCGCCGGAACGCCGAATTTACGCACATTCTCGATGTGTCGGCCAAGATTGGCGCAGCCCTTTTCAAGCGCGGTGACATTCTCCTCGCCGAGATCAGCCTTCGCGACACCTCCATTCATCTTGAGGGCGCGGATGGTCGCGACAATCACAACGGCTTCCGGTGCCAGGCCGGCCTTGCGGCACTTGATGTCGAAGAATTTTTCCGCGCCGAGATCAGCGCCAAACCCGGCCTCGGTGACGACGAAGTCCGCCAGCTTGAGGGCTGACTTGGTGGCGATGACCGAGTTGCAGCCATGGGCAATATTGGCGAAGGGGCCACCGTGGATGAAGGCCGGGTTGTTCTCGAGAGTCTGCACAAGATTTGGCTGCATCGCGGTTTTCAGTAGCACGGTCATCGCCCCGTCGGCCTTGATGTCCCGGCAGGTGACAGCGCTCTTGTCTCGGCGGTAGCCCACGATGATATCGCCGAGACGCTGCTGCAGATCCTGGAGGTTCTCCGACAGGCAGAGGATCGCCATGATCTCTGAAGCCACGGTGATGTCGAATCCGGTTTCCCGCGGGAAGCCGTTGGCCACGCCGCCCAGGGAGCCGACAACCTGGCGCAGCGCGCGGTCATTCATATCCAGCACCCGGCGCCAGACCACGCGACGCTGGTCGATCTCCAGGGAATTGCCCCAGTAAATGTGGTTGTCGATCATCGCGGCGAGCAGGTTGTGTGCCGACGTAATGGCGTGAAAGTCGCCAGTGAAGTGAAGGTTGATATCCTCCATCGGAACGACCTGAGCATGCCCGCCGCCCGCGGCGCCGCCCTTCATGCCGAAACAAGGGCCGAGCGAGGGCTCGCGAATGCAGATAGCAGCCTTCTTACCAATACGGTTGAGAGCGTCGCCCAGACCGACCGTTGTGGTCGTCTTTCCTTCCCCGGCGGGTGTCGGATTGACCGCGGTGACGAGGACGAGGTGACCGTCTTCACGAGCGGTGAGGTCCTCGATGAAAGGCATGGTCAGCTTGGCCTTGTCGGTGCCGTACTGGGAGAGCGCTGTTGCCGGGATGTCCAGCTTCTCGGCCACGTCCGCGATCGGCAGCATGTTCGCGGCGCGGGCAATCTCGATGTCACTTTGCATGTCTGTCCCCCTGAATGGACGGCGTTACGGATTTTCGGCGAGCCGTTTGACGGCCGCCTGAACGTGAGGCGAAAGCGGTGCGGGATCATGCGCGGCAAGCGCGACAAGTTCGCGCTGCATGCGCGGTTCCCAGAAGCTGCGGATGTGAGTTTCGACGCCGGTGATAGCCTCCTCCTCGCTGTAGGGCGTGAAGAAGTCGGCGATCTGGTTGGCCATGCGAACCAGGCTGTCAGCGTCCATTTTGTGTCTCCGTAAAGCGGACCAGGCGTCGCCCCGGACCCAGCGTGACGAGATCGAGATTCAGCGCCAGCGACAGGTCCAACGAAAATCCCGTCGGGGCCGAAATCGTTGCCAGGGCACGAGCCCCAAGGCGCGCAGCCTTGATCACCAGCTCATAGCTGCAACGGCTGCTCATGACGACAAAACCATCCGGATCGAGGCTCTCTTCACGCAGGCAGGCGCCGACAAGCTTGTCGAGGGCATTATGTCGACCCACATCCTCACGCACCGCCAGGATCTTGCCATGACCATCGCACCAGGCTGCGGCATGGACGGAATGGGTTGTCCGGTTGAGCGGTTGATGGGCGGGCAGGGCTTCAAACGCTGCGGCGAATGCACTGTCCGGCAACCGCGCCGCTGGTGTCTGTAGTGCTGTCGGCGCGTGCAGGTCCGCCAGACTCTCCACGCCGCACAGCCCGCACCCGGTGCGACCGTCCAGGGTCCGTCGCCTGATATGGTTGCGTTGCAAGCTCGTGGGATCGACCGACATGTCGACTGTCATGCCTTCTGGCCAGGATTTTGTCTCGATAGACCGGATCGCCGCTGCCGAGAGAATCGCGCCCTCCGTCAGGGCAAGGCCGATCGCGAGGTCCTCAAGGTCCTGCGGTGTGGCCATCATCACGCACCAGGCCTGACCGTTGAAGCCGATCTCGACCGGGACCTCTTCGGCAAGCGCCCAGTCCTCCACCTCGAGCGAGGTCGAGACCCGACGGGCGATGGGCGGCAAGTGATCGATCAATCCGCTACTCCGCGGCCGGCAGGATGCGCGTCCGGGCGAGGCGTTCCTCGCGTTCGGACTGCCAGGTGGACGGCATGTTGGAGGGGGAGACCTGTACAGCAGTGACCTTGTATTCCGGGCAGTTCGTCGCCCAGTCAGACAACTCCGTCGTCACGACATTGGCCCCGGAGTCCGGGTGATGGAAGGTCGTGTAGACGACGCCGGGCGGAACGCGTTCGCTGGTGACGGCGCGGACGGTGATTGCGCCCTTGCGGCTGGACAGCGAGACCATGTCACCGGTCGCCACGCCGCGCGCTTCCGCATCAGAAGGATGGATTTCCAGCACGTCTTCCTCATGCCAGCGCGAGTTTTCGGTACGGCGCGTCTGGGCGCCGACATTGTACTGGCTGAGAATGCGGCCCGTCGTCAGAAGTAGCGGGAAGCGTCGGGAGGCCCGTTCCTCGGTAGGAATGAACTGGGTCAGCATGAACTGGCCCTTGCCCCGGACAAATCCGTCCACATGCATGATCGGCGTGCCCTCGGGGGCCGCATCATTGCAGGGCCATTGAACGGAACCCGTTGTGTCCAGGCGCGCGAAGGAGACGCCCGCGAAGGTCGGCGTCAGAGCCGCGATCTCGTCCATGATTTCGGCCGGCGATGCGTAGTGCATCGAATAGCCCATCGCCTGGGCGATCCGGCAAACCGTTTCCCATTCGGACAGGCCCTGCTTCTCCTTCAGCGCTGGCCTGACACGGTTGATGCGTCGTTCGGCGTTGATGAAGGTTCCGTCTTTCTCGAGGAAGGACGTGCCCGGCAGGAAGACGTGGGCGAAGCCGGCGGTCTCGTTCAGGAACAGGTCCTGGACAACCACACACTCCATGGCGCGAAGGGCGGCCTGCACGTGCTGTGTATCCGGGTCGGACTGGGCGATATCCTCACCCTGAACAAACATGCCCTTGAACGATCCATCGAGCGCGGCGGAGAACATGTTCGGAATCCGCAGGCCCGGATCGCTGGAAAGCTCGGTTTGCCAGTGTTCCATGAAGAGCGTTCGCGTGGCGTCGTCGCTGACATGGCGATAGCCGGGGAATTCATGCGGGAAGGAGCCCATGTCGCAGGAGCCCTGGACATTGTTCTGGCCGCGCAGCGGATTCACGCCGACGCCTTCACGGCCGATATTGCCGGTCGCCATGGCAAGGTTCGCCATCCCCATAACCATCGACGAGCCTTGCGAGTGTTCGGTGACACCCAGACCATAGTAGATCGCGGCATTGCCGCCCGTGGCGTAGAGCCGAGCCGCGGCGCGAAGTGTGTCTGCGGATACCCCCGTAATCTCCGCCATCGCTTCCGGACTGTTCTCCTCGCGGGCAACAAAGGCGGCCCAGCGGTCGAAGCTTTCGATCTCACAGCGTGCCTCCACAAAGGCCCGGTTGACGAGTCCCTCGGTGACGATCGTGTGGGCGAGGGCGTTGATGACGGCGACATTGGTGCCGGGACGCAGCTGGACATGGTGGTCGGCGCGGATATGTGGGGAACGGACGAGATCGGTCTCGCGCGGATCGACGACGATCAGACGCGCGCCTTTCCGCAGGCGCTGTTTCATACGCGAGGCAAAGACCGGATGGGCGTCCGGCGGGTTGGCGCCAATCACCAGGATAACGTCGGCTTTCTCGACGGATTTGAAGTCCTGAGTGCCCGCGGATGTGCCGAATGTGGTCTTCAGCCCGTAACCGGTCGGCGAGTGGCAGACCCGTGCGCAGGTGTCGACATTATTGTTGCCGAAGGCCGCTCGGACCATTTTCTGGACCACATAGACTTCCTCATTGGTACACCGCGAGGACGTCACAGCGCCGATTGAGGCAGGGCCGTGGTTCGCCTGGATTGCCCTGAAGCGCTCTGCCGTGAAGGCGATCGCCGCGTCCCAGCTCACCTCGCGCCACGGATCGGTGATGCTTTCGCGGACCATGGGGGAAAGAATGCGGTCGGGATGCGTGGCGTAGCCCCAGGCGAAGCGACCCTTGACGCAGGAATGGCCCTCATTGGCGCCCCCCTTCGTGTCAGGCGTCATGCGAACAATCTCGTCGCCCTGGAGCTCGGCGATAAAGGAACAGCCGACACCGCAATAGGCGCAGGTCGTTTCGACCTGGCGCCGAGGCTGGCCGTGCTCGACGACAGAGGTTTCCATTAGCGTGGCGGTGGGGCAGGCTTGGACACAGGCGCCGCAGGAGACGCACTCACTGTCGAAGAAGCCCTCGTCGAAGCCGGCAGCGATATGTGAGTTGAACCCTCGCCCGTCCACGGTCAGGGCGAGCGTTCCCTGCACCTCGTCACACGCGCGGACGCAGCGTGAGCATACAATGCATTTCGAGCCGTCGAACTGGAAATAGGGATTTGACGTGTCGACCGGGGCGTCGAGGTGATGGGCTCCGCCGGGTGGATAGCGGACCTCGCGCAGACCGACTTCCCCAGCCGTATCCTGCAACTCGCAATCACCATTGGCAGAACAGGTCAGGCAGTCCAGCGGGTGATCGGAGATGTAGAGCTCCATGATGCCGCGGCGCAGCGCTTCAAGGCGCGGCGTCTGCGTGGAGACCTTCATGCCGTCTTCGACTGGCGTTGTGCAGGAAGAGGGCGTGCCCTTGCGACCTTCGATCTCGACGAGGCACATGCGGCAGGACCCGAAGGCTTCCAGTCGGTCGGTGGCGCAGAGCTTCGGAATGCGGGCATCGGTCTGCGCCGCGGCGCGCATGATGGACGTGCCCGCCGGAACCTCGACGGGCTGGCCGTCTATTTCCAGGTGGACACGCGTCTCGCTGTCTACGGCGGGTGTGCCGTAATCGTCGGATCGTCGGCTTCCCATAGTCTCAGTCTACCATCATTTTTTCAGGGTTTCCCGCTGCAGCGAGGAAGTCTTCGCGGAAGTGTTTCAGGGCGCTCTTCACCGGCATGGGAGTGAGGCCGCCCATGGCACAGAGCGATCCGTCTTCCATGATCGTGCAGAGGTCTTCGATCAGGGCGAGGTTGGCGTCCACATTCTCGCCGCGCCGGATGCGGGCCAGGGTTTCCGCGCCGCGGACCGAACCGATCCGGCAGGGCGTACACTTGCCACAACTTTCCTCGGCGCAGAACGTCATCGCGAACTCGGCCTGGCGCGCCATGTCGACCGTGTCGTCAAATACCACGACACCGCCATGTCCGAGCATGGCGCCATTCCCGGCGAGGCCCTCATAGTCGAGCGGCTGGTCGAGCTGGTCCGCTGGAACATACGCTCCGAGGGGGCCGCCGATCTGCACCGCCCGCACCGGACGGCCACTCAGCGTGCCGCCGCCATGGGTTTCGATCAGCGTCTTGAGGGACAGCCCGAACCCGGTCTCGAAAAGTCCGCCCTGCTTGATGTTTCCGGCGAGCTGATAGGCTTGTGTACCGGTGGAGCGTCCCGTGCCGAGTGCCTTGTAGGCAGCTGCGCCGCGCGCCAGGATTCCGGGCACGCTGGCGAGGGTGAGGACATTATTGACCGTGGTCGGTTTCCCGAACAGGCCGGAAACGGAGGGGATGGGTGGCTTGGCGCGGACCTGGCCCCGCTTGCCCTCCAGGCTTTCCAGCATGGCGCTTTCCTCGCCACAGACATAGGAGCCTGCGCCCCGCCGAACCGTCAGCTGAAACCGATGACCGGAGCCAAGAATGTCGTCACCCAGCCAGCCTCGGGCTGTCCAGGCTTCGATAGCCTGGGTCATGCGCTCGATGGCGTCTGGATACTCCGACCGGAGATAGATGAAGCCCTGTGTGGCGCCGGTGGCGATGCCGGCGATGATCATCCCGGCGATCAGCTGACCCGGATCGCCCTCCATGAGCATCCGGTCGGCAAAGGTTCCGCTATCGCCTTCGTCAGCATTGCAGCAGACGTATTTGACCTCGCCAGGTTGGCTGGCCGTGGTGCGCCATTTGATGCCAGCCGGGAAACCGGCGCCACCGCGACCGCGCAGGCCTGAGTCCAGGACTGTCTGGACAATCGCCTCCGGGCTGAGGCCAAGCGCTTTGCGCAATCCGTCCAGCCCGCCGGACGCGTCGAAGGCATCAAGGTCGAGCGGGTCAATGACACCGCAGCGTTCGAAAATCAGACGGGTCTGGGCCTTCATCCAGGGCAGAGCGTCGATCGCCCCGAGACAAAGTGGATGAGTCGTGTCGAAGCCCGACGCCACCAGATCCGGGATATCTGTCGGGCTGACAGGCCCGAAGCCGTAGCGAACGCCATCGCGCTCGATTTCCAGCAGCGGTTCCAGCCACAGCATCCCGCGCGAACCGGTGCGGACCGGGTGGAGGTCTGCGGCGATGAGCGCGTCGGCCACCGCATCCGCGCCGACCGAGCGGGCGGCCGCATCGCGAGGCAGGAAGAGAGTCTCAGGCATCGACGAGCTCCAGATCTGACCGCAGGCGGCCGATGCTGGCGCGGCCGATCAGTCTGCCGTCTATCATGGCAGCCGGACCCAGGGCGCAATTGCCGAGGCAGTAGACGGATTCGGTTTCGATCCCCGCGGCGTGCAAGGCGTCCGCCAGCGCCTCGCTGCCCACAGCCTGGCAGGCCTCGGCGCGACAGAGCTTGATGCGGCAGGTCACCGGGTGCGTGGTGAAGTCTGTATAGAAGCTGCGCACCCCGTGGACGTCGGCCCGGGAAATGTTGAGCACCGCGGCGATCTCGCTGGCGGCGAGGTCGGACACATGACCGGCCGCCTCCTGAACCTCGTGCAGGATCTCGATCAGCGATGAGGCATGGTTGCCATGCTTGGCGCAGGCGCGCGCCACAAGCGCGTGCTCATTCGGCACGTGTCTCTCCCCGGTCTTGTTTTCTTATGACCGGAGCATATCGCTGAAATCGCGAATTGAAACGGTTTTCTTGACGTACGCGTCAGTCGTTACAGGCCGAGAATATTGGACAGGTAGCCGGGGAAGTCTGACAGCACGACACCCAGCTCGCCGCGGGCGATGGCCGGCAGGAAGACGGCCAGGATGACGGAGATCACGAGGCCGATGAAAGCGCGGATTACGTCCGACGCCACATCCCAGAGAGCTTCAAGCTTGTCACGAAGGCCTGCCACGTAGGCGACGGCGATCTCGCGTCCTGCCAGCATGCCCAGGAACACCCAGGTCGTGGACATGGGAACGTCGTTGAGTTCCTTGAAGTAATAGAGGATCAGGCCGTAGATGAAGTCGATCAGGGTCGCCGCTCGGACGTCTGTCGTATTGGTCTTCGTCAGGACGATTTTCTGGATTTCACCGCCGCGTGTCTTGAAGATGATCGCGTGCAGAACCAGCATCACGATGGTCGCAAAGACCAGAAGCATGGGCGAGAAAACGACCTGGGTTTGAAGGACGGCAACACCGTTTTCCATCAGCGGCTGACCGGCATCATCAAGCACCGGGACGAGTTCGGTCGTGCGTGGCAGGAAAACGAAGATATTCGCCAGGTCCTGCATCAGCCACTGCGACCACAGGAAAGCGGTCGACGCCCACTGCAGCACGAACCAGGCCGGGTGGTGCCCATCTTCCTTTGTGCGGGCGACCCAGCGCTCGAAGAAGCGCGAGATCACCAGATAGACGAAGAATGCCGCTGCGATGGCTACGACATAACCCATCGCCGATTTTTTCAGCATGCTCGGAAGCACGCCTTCCGTATTGGCGCCGCCTGTCAGGGCGAAAATCGTCAGAACGAGGAAGGTCGTGGAAACCGGGATACCGTAGCGTGTCAGGATCAGCAGGAAGATCGGCGGCACGGCGTGGTACCATTGCACCCCTTGTTCCGGATAAGGCAGCGTGTTCAGGCGTCCGAAGGCGATATCCTGTCCGCCCAAGAAATACCCATAGCCCATAACCGCGACGATGATGGTCGCAGCATAGGCCCACAGCACCCACCAGGGTCGTTTGGCGTTCGAGGAAAGAAAGGTTCCGAGCGTCTGGATCGCGTCATTTGCGACGATGGAGTAGGAAGCGATCAGGAAGCCTATAATCGAAAAGGCCCAAACCACTGCGCTCAGATTTTCCATGGAACTCGCCCCCGGGAACACGTCGCGGCGGACATTGTAACGGGGAGCGCCGGGGATCAATCGGCAAAGACCGTTGAAGTGAGTTTTTCACAAAACTGTCAAATCGCGGACAGGTCTCTGGTTTGTAGTTCGAAATGGAAACCAGCTTCACAAGTGGCGAATCGGAGGTTATAAAATATAACCTACTCAAAGATGTCCGGAAGTGACGGATAGCCGAATGACAGTAGAGATCGCGCCGCCTGACGCTCTGCCAATACACTGGCCGTCCGTGATCAAGCATTATCGGCTGTCTGCTGGCCTCAATCAATCAGAACTCGCAGATCAACTGGCTGTCACACAGACGATGGTCTCTCGCTGGGAGGCGGGAGGGGCGAATCCGAGCCGACGAATTCAGGACATGCTGTTCGATTACTATTGGTCGACCAGTGCCACGATCTCGCGGGACGTCTGGTATGAACGCCTCCGCCGCAATCCGGTGAGCCTGGCGGTCGTCGAGGCCTCCGGGCTGATCCGGGCCGTCAGTCGCGGGTTCCTGCGGCATATCCAAACGGAGCGCAATGCAATCGAGACGCACCACCTTCCCGACATTTTCTCGGGCGACCTCGTGAAACTTTATGAGACGCTGGTCGCCTCTGGATTTTTCGAGGGCCGTGTCTCCTCTGCCGAGAGTGTCACCGAACTGGTCATCGAAAACGGACACGAACAGGCGGTGCACAGTTTCTGCCATGGTATTCACCGACCGGTCTTCATGCCGGGGCCAGAAGTCCTCTGGTTGATTGCCGGGGCTCCGGTGTCTGCAACTGTCTTCCGGGACGTCCGGCGCCGCATCGGTGGGCCGGTTCTCGTGAAGCGAGCGCTCTGACATGACGGAAGGCGCGCGTCGACCCAAGGCTCTCAATGGTCTCAGCTGGGGCGGATTGCTGCGGCACTATCGTTTTACCAACAGGATGAAGCAGACCGCGCTCGCCGAGGATCTCGGTGTAACGCAGGCAATGGTCTCTCGCTGGGAGCGGGACAAGGTGGTTCCCGGGCGCGCCATGCAGGTCCGCATCCTGGACCTGGTGAACCGGAAGGACTTGTCCGAACCCGTCGTAAGCTGGCGCCAGGAAATTGCGGAAGCACCGTTCATCGCAGCGGTCATCGGCCCGGACGGTGAGATCGAGACAGTCAGCCCCGGACTGCTTCGAGAAATCGGTTGTGGCCAGTCAGATTTGCGCGGGAAGCGGCTTGATGAGGCCTTTGAAGGAGAGCTTCCCTCCCTTTATTCAAAGCTTTGCGACGAAGGACTCTTTGACGAACGCGTCGAAACCGTCGAAAGTGCCGAAGTCTATAGTTTTCGGCGTGCGACTGGCGGCCTGAAAGACTTTCCCGTCCATACACTCAGCTGGTGGCGGCGCGGGGAGGACGGTCGGCCGCGATGGATACTGAATGGCGCCCGGATCCGGCCGCTCGAACTTCGCGCCCTCAGGGAGGAGTTCGGCGGGCAGATCCGCATCGTCTCGGAGACCCAAGGGCTTCTAGGGGGTTGAGCTTGGTTGAAAATGTGAATCTGCCGGTGTCGTCTGGAAAGGTGAACTGGCCCTCGGTCATTCGCAATTTTCGTATGTCAAAGCGCCTCAAGCAGGCGGCTCTCGCGGCTGATCTCGGTGTGACGCAAGCGATGATCTCCCGCTGGGAGAATGGCGAGTCCGACCCGCCCGAACGAGTCAAGCGGCGGATGATGGAGCTGGTTCAGGACGCGTTTGTCGTTGCGCCCGCGCCGACCTGGATCGACCTGGTCACGTTGAATCCCGGTGTCGAGTTCGTGACGGACTCGCTCGGAATGTTCAAGGCCATCTCGCTTGGCGCCTTGGACATGTTCGGCATGGATCGGGAATCCATCGAGGGCCGTCAGGCATCGAAATTCCTCGGCGGTGACTTTGTCGGTACGCTTGACCTGCTGCGCGAGCACGGCATGTTCCAGAACAATCTGGCCTTCGCGCAGTCCATCGGATCTTTCGAAGTCAATGTGCCGTCGGGACTCAAGACGGTACTGTGTGACTTCATTCATTGGCCCCGTATTTCCGAGGCCCGTACGGTGTATTGCGTTCACTCCGGCGCCGTTGTCGATGAGGCGAAATACACATCCCGTTTGCAGGACCGGAACGGCAATAAATTCGTGTCCCGCAGGACGTTCTGACGCCTACAGGCGAGAGTTACGGATAAGAAAAAGGGCGATCCGGAAGGACCGCCCTTTCTTGTGTCTGTATTCTGGCTGTTGCGTTTTCGCTTACTCGGCGCGCTGGGCGTCGCGCAGGGCGCGGAACTCATTGCCCTCATACCAGTTCGGCCAGTCCTGCGAGTTCGCGAGGCGGGCGCCGACATTGTAGAAGAGGGTGGTGTCCTCAACCATTCCGTCCATGACCCAGTCCTCGGAATACTCGTCCGCCGGACCGTGGTAGCGGTTGGCGCGGTAGTCTGCCCCTGCGGCTTCGCCCGCCTCGGGGCCACCCTCTCGCAGGTCGAAACCGCCATCTGCATACAGCATCGGCACGCCGTGTTTGGCCAGGGAGATGTGGTCAGAACGGTAGAAATAGCCCGCTTCCGGGTTCGGATCCGGAACGATATAGCGATCCTGGGCGTCCGCTTCGGCAGTCAGGATGTCTTCGAGTTCCGAAGCACCGTGGCCGACGACAACCACATCGCGGGAGCGACCGGAGGGCAGGATGGCGTCAATATTGATCCCGCCGACCGTCTGGCCGTAGGGCTGGATCGGGTTGTCGCCATAGTAGGCGGACCCGAGAAGGCCGGATTCCTCTGCCGTCACAGCCAGGATCATGACAGACCGTTCCGGCGGGTTGGCGACGAAAGCTTCGCCGATCTCGAGGATGGCGGCGGTGCCGGTCGCGTTGTCAACGGCGCCATTATAGATCCCGTCCTCGCCCTCGGGCACGTCCCGAATGCCGATATGGTCCCAGTGGGCGGTGTAGAGGACATACTCGTCCGGATGGGTGGTGCCTGGCACCACGCCGACCACATTGCGGCTGTCCATGGTGCGCGTTGTGTTGGAGAGCGACCCTGACGCGGTGAGGCCGGTCATCGGCACGGCTTCGAAGCCCGGATTGGCTGCCGCGGCGGTCAGGGCGTCAAAATCCAGACCCGCCAGGTCGAACATCTGGCGCGCGCGGTCTTCTGTCACCCAGCTCTCGACGCCGGCAAAGCTGCCTTCGCCCGGTTCGCGGGCGAGGTCGAGCTGGGAACCGGACCAGGATCCTGACACGACGTTCCAGCCATAGGAGGCCGGTGCGGTCTGGTGGATCAGGATAACACCGTCAGCGCCCTGGCGCGCGGCTTCTTCGTACTTGTAGGTCCAGCGACCGTAATACGTCATCGCATTGCCGTTGAAGAGCCCGCTCTCCGGATTGCCGAAGCCCGGGTCGTTGACCAGCATGACGACGGTCTTGCCCTCGGCATCGACGCCTTCATAGTCGTTCCAGCCATATTCCGGCGCAACCACCCCATAGCCGACGAAGACGAGGTCCGTGTCCTCGATGGCAACTTCATCCGCGACGCGCTTGGTCCAGTAGACGACATCCTCGCCCATGGTCAGACCCAGCGGTTCGCCATTGTGGAAGACGTCGAAGCTCGACGCCTCGGCGTTCAGGGTCACTTCGATCATGGGCACCGGCTGGAAATAGCTGTCGCCATAGCCCGGCTCGAGGCCGATGCGAGCCATCTCGTCCGCGATCCACTGGCTGGCGGCGATCCCGCCCGGTGTGGCCGGTGCGCGGCCCTCGAACCGGTCGTCTGCCAGCGTGGCAATGCGATAGCGAAGATCAGCCTCGGTGATGGATGCTGAGGTCAATTCGTCGTGAACGGTATCGTTGGTCGCAGCGTCCTGGTCAGGCGTGCATGCTGCAAGGGCAAGGCTGCCAAGGCCCATCGCCAGAAGCGTTTTTTTCATGGTCTCCCCCCGTGGAGTGTGTAGGTTTTTCGTGCGGTATCCTGCACCGCATGAGCCGAGACGCAAGCGATGCAGCGCATCAACCTGCAGAAAACCTATTTGACCAAACCTGAATGAGCATTCATGTTTGGGTCCGTTTCTGTGCCGAAGATCAAGAACAAGCGGCGCTTTCAGGGGAGAGAGAATATGACCGGAGCGGCGACCCAGCCCAAGACCGGAGTAGAGGCAGCTGCGGGTTATCGCGGCTACGTCCTGTTCATTCTGATCGTTGTCTACACCTTCAATTTCATTGACCGGCAGATCATCGGCATTCTCGCTGTACCGATCCAGCAGGAGCTGGGCGTCTCCGATACGATGATGGGGGTCATGCGTGGCCTCGCCTTCGCGATCTTCTACTCGACCCTCGGCGTACCGATCGCCTGGATGGCCGATCGTTATAACCGTGTGAAAATCATGGCCATTGCGCTGACGCTCTGGTCTGCCATGACCATGGTCTGCGGCCTCATCACGACGCCGGTACAGCTCTTCTTTGCTCGCATGGGCGTCGGTGTCGGTGAGGCAGGGGGCGTCGCGCCTGCCTATTCTATCGTGTCCGACTATTTCCCGCCGGAACAACGCGCCCGGGCGCTTGCGGTGTACTCCTTTGGTATCCCGATCGGCAGTGCGGTTGGCATTGTTTTCGGAGGAGTGGTTGCGACCCTGCTGGACTGGCGCGCGGCCTTTCTGATCGTCGGGGCCATGGGTCTCGTCCTTGCGCCGATTTTCTGGAAGACGACCCGGGAACCGGAGCGCGGGCAGTTCGACAGTGGCGAAAAGCCCAAGCCGGTAGGAGTCATGCCGGTACTCAAAAAACTGGTCTCCAAGCCGAGCTTCTGGCTGCTGTCACTGGGCGCGGCCTTCTCCTCGATGATGGGGTACGGCCTCTTCGCCTGGATTCCGACCTTCCTCGTGCGCTCCTTCGCCGAGGAGTTTCCGGTCCTGTTTTCCTGGGCTCCGACCTGGCTGGTTCCCGAGGGTGCGCCGACCCTGCTTTACGCGTCCTATTTCTACGGGGCTGTCGTGCTTGTGGGTGGTATCGCCGGCATCTTCACAGGTGGTGCGCTCGCTGACCGCCTCGGCGGCACGAAAAAGGCAAATTACGCGCGTATCCCGGCTTTCGCCTTCCTCGCCACGGCTCCATTCCTGATCCTCGGAACGATGAGCAACTCGCTGGCCATCATCTTCTTCATCATGCTGGTTCCGACAGCGCTGTCACTGGCCTGGCTGGGACCGGTCCTGGCGGCCTTCCAGCATATCGTGCCTCCGAACATGCGTGCGACGGCGTCGGCCATCTTCCTCTTGATCAACAATCTGGTCGGTCTGGGACTGGGCGATGTTTTCCTCGGCTTGATGTCGGACACGTTCTCCGCTCAGTTCGGGGCGGAATCGCTGCGATATTCGATCATGAGCGGTGGCATTTTCTATCTCGTGGCAGCCGGTCTGCTGCTGCTCGCATCGCGTTTCCTCGATAATGACTGGGAAGCTGACAAGGCTGGGGCATGACATTCACCGACCACTTCTTCACCAATCCTGATGGTCTGAAACTTCACTATCGCGATTATCCTGCCGTCGGGGCAGAAACCGGTCTTCCGGTGCTCTGCCTTCACGGGCTGACGCGGAATGTGAAGGATTTTGACGAGCTGGCGCCTCAGATTGCGGCGCTCGGCCGTCGGGTCATCGTGGTGTCGCAGCGGGGGCGCGGGCAGTCGGATTACGATCCGCAGCCTGAACGATATCAGCCGCCGGTCTATGCCGGTGACATGATCGCTCTGCTCGATCACATGGCGTTGAAGCCGGTGGTTTTCGTCGGAACCTCGATGGGCGGGTTGATCACCATGGCGGTGAACGCTGTACGGCCGGATCTGGTGGCGGGCGCCGTGCTCAATGATATCGGTGCCGAAATCAATCTGGAGGGTATCGACCGTATCCGTGAGAATGTCTCCTCGCGCGATCCCGTGGATAGCTGGGAAGAAGCGGCCGAGCGCACCATGGCCTACAATCTCGCGGCCTTTCCGGACCGGAAGGGTGACACGGACTACTGGATCGCTTTTGCCAAGCGGACCTGGATCGAGCGTGAGGATGGTCGGCTCCACCTCGATTATGACGGTGCAATCACCGAGCAGATTGATGGAAATGACGCGCCGCCCGAGTTGTGGAATTTCTGGATGCCGGCCTTCGCGGGCAAGCCGGTCCTCCTGGTGCGCGGAGCAATTACCGACCTTTTGACACCGGAGACGGCCGCGGAGATGAAGGCACGCAAGCCGGATCTGATGGTCGTGGAAGTCCCGCGCGTCGGCCATGCGCCTTTCATGACAGAACCCGAGGCCTGGGCTGCAATAGAAAAATTCATGGCAGAGGTCGACTAGGGCGGTATTCTGTCCGGATATCCGGGGGGGGATTCCGTTGAGACTGTTTGTCCTGCTGGCCGCTCTGGCGGCGTCATTTCAGCTGGTGTCCGGCGCGTCCGCGCAGGCGCCCGCGCGCCTCGTCCTGCAACACGCAACCCTGATCGACGCGGCCAGTCCGGTCGCGCGACCGGGCATGAGTGTCGTGATCGAGGGTGAGCGCATCCTGCGTGTCGATCATGACGAACAGGTCGATCCTGCGGACTATCCGGACGCGCGCGTACTCGACGCGGACGGGCTGTATCTCCTGCCAGGCCTTGTGGAAACGCATGCCCATCTGGGTACATCCCCGACGCCGGCCTGGTCGGAAGCCATGCTCGACCGCTATCTGCAAGGCGGGATCACGACGGTGCGCGATATGGCGGGCGATACCCGCTATCTCTCGGACCTGCGTCGCCGCATCCTGATCGGTGAGGTGTCCGGGCCGGAGCTCTACTTCTCGGCGCTCATGGCCGGCCCCAGCTTCTTTGATGATCCGCGCACCGCTTCGTCTTCCGCCGGGGAAACCCCCGGGGATGTCCCGTGGATGCAGGCGATTGACGCCGGGGCTGACATGCCGCTCGCGGTGGCCATGGCGCGTGGAACCGGGGCGCGGGGCATCAAGATTTACGCCAATCTGCCTGCCGCTGAAGTGGCGCGGATCGGGGAGGAGGCCCGTCGGCAGGATGTCCTCGTCTGGTCGCACGGGACCATCGCGCCGGCCCTTCCGATGGATGCGGTGGAGGCCGGGGTCAATGTGTTGAGCCATGCCTGCATGCTGGTAAGTCATGTCAGTTCCCTGAAGCCTGACGCCTACCCAGCGCGCCCGGACACAGATTTTTCGGCCTTTGGAACAGATTATTCCGGCTATGACGATCTCTTCGCGGCCATGCGAGAGCACGGCACGATGCTGGACGCCAATCTGCGGCTCTATGCCGAGGCGGATCGTCGTCGAGCCGCCAACCCGGACAACCCGCCGCGCATGCGCTGTCCGCTCAGCTACGCGGCCGGGATCGTGGCCGCGGCCCACGAGGCGGGGGTTCCGATCACCACCGGCACCGACGGGGCATCGCCGCCGGATGCGCGGCTGCCGGCGCTCTATGACGAACTTGAACTCCTGGCGGAGGCCGCCGGGCTGAGTCCGCATGACGTCATCACGGCCGCGACCTTCAACGGGGCGCTGGCGCTGGGGTTGCGCGGCGAGATCGGGCTGATTTCGCCCGGCTACCAGGCCGACCTGATTGTTCTGACCGAGGATCCGCTGGCGGATATTTCCCACATGCGGTCGATCCGGGAGGTGATCAGCAATGGGCGGCTCGTGACCCGGGAGGGATGGCGTCCCGCTCAGGCGCTGGTCGACGGGGAACAGTACTGACATGCCGGGTTTCGACCGACGAGAACTCCTGAAGGGCGCGGCGCTGCTCGGCCTGGCCGGATGTACGCCGGCCCAGGCCCGGACCCGAAACTGGGCCGGCTATGAGGACGCCGTCATCATTGATGCGCTGGGCGGGATCGGGAATCCCAATGTCCGGAATGCCGACAGCCTGCTGCAGCAGTTCGATCGCCGCGCCCGCGAGGATCTGCGCCTGTCCGGCGTCACGGCGATGAATGTGACCCTTCCCTGGGTGGCGGGGCCGGGGGATCCCTATGCGATGTCGATGGAAGGCATCGAGGCCTATGACGCGGTGATCGCCCGCCATCCGGACCGTTTGCTCAAGGTGAGTTCCGTCGCGGATATCGCTGCCGCGAAGGCCAGCGGGCGTGTGGGCGTGATTTACGGGTTCCAGAATGCCGAGCAGCTGGAAGGGCGGACCGAGCGGGTCGGCCATTTCTTCGAGCGCGGCCTGCGCGTGATCCAGCTGACCTACAATATCGCCAACACGCTCGGTCATGGCTCGCTGGTGCCGGAGAATGGTGGTCTGACCGCGTTCGGCCGCGACGCTGTGGAGGCGATGAATGCGCAGGGCATTCTGGTCGACCTCTCCCACTCCGGTGAGCAGACCTGTCTTGACGCTATTGCGGTGAGTTCGTCGCCCCTTGCGATCACGCATACGGGCTGTCGGGCCCTGGCCAACCTCCCGCGGAACAAGACGGATGCAGAGCTGCGCGGTGTCGCCGAGGGCGGCGGTGTCGTGGGGATTTACTACATGCCCTTCCTCAACCAGGTCGGGCAGCCCTGGGCCGAGGCCGTGGTGCGGCATGTCGAGCACGCCCTCAATGTTTGCGGCGAGGACCATGTCGGGATCGGGACGGACAATCCGGTATCGGCCATTGATGACCTTGCGGCCTACCAGGCCGTGCTGCGTGAAGAGCTCGCTCAGCGTCGTCGGCTGGGGATTTCAGCGCCCGGAGAGACTGACGATATCGTCCCCTTCATTCCCGACCTGCGCGGGCCGGACAAGTTCCGGGAACTGGCCTACCGCCTCGCATCGCGCGGCCATTCCGACCGGGTCATCGGCAAAATTCTCGGCGGGAACTTCCTGCGGGTGATGGGCGAAGTCTGGCCGGACTAGAGCGGTCACATTTTCGAACCGCAAAACCGGTATCCACTTTTGCTGAAAATGCTCGGCCTTAGCGGTCGCATTTTCGAACCGCAAAACCGGTCCCCACTTTTGCTGAAAATGCTCTAGCCGAACACCGCTTTCAGACCGTCTGCGTCGGGCGCCTCATTCCAGAAGAGACGCGTGCCCGTTTCGCCAGTGATCTCGGCAGCGCAGGTATAGCCCGTCTTGACCTTGGCGTTCGCGTCATCGCCCGCGAGGGCGCCATGCATATAGCGAAGAATGCCATTGGACGTCACCACGAGGGCGAAACCCTCACCGACTGCGGCGTCAGCCATTGCGGCGAGTGCGTTGGCTTTCAGCGTGTCTTCGCTGGGGGACCAGTCGACACCGTGAGGACGGCGGTGATGCGTGTCCCACTCGGTCAGGGCGTCGAGACCGAATTCGGCTTCGATTTCGTCATTCGATTTGCCGCCCCAGTTGCCATAATCGATCTCGCGCAGGCGATCATCGATCTCGATCTCGCCACCAAAGCCGGTGAGCTCCTGGACCAGTTCCGCGGCGCGCCGGGTCCGTTTGAGCGGACCGGAGATAATGCGTGTCGGGGTGAGTTCGGCCTCTGCCAGCGCCTCGCCCAGCGCGCGGGCCTGCGCCTCGCCTTTCTCGACCAGGGGCAGGTCTTCGCGCGCACCGACCCAGACGACCTTGTCGCCGGGGCCGAATGTGTTGCCGTGACGGGCCAGGAGGATTTTCGCCATCAGACCAGCTCTCCCTCGCGGCGAATGATCTCCTCCACCCGGTCTGAGTCTTCCGGCGCATCCACCGACCAGGCGGAACGACCGCGATAATCGGTCAGGACCACGCGGATCGGGATGCCGTTTTCCAGCGCGCGCAATTGTTCCAGGCTTTCAGTCAATTCGAAGGGGGTCGGCTCCAGCGCGACGAGCTGCTCCAGCGTGTCCCGGCGATAGCCGTAAAGCCCGATATGCTGATAGGCCGGCGCACCGGCGCCCGGCTTGCGGCGAAAGGGGATGACATTCTTGGAGAAGTACATCGCGTCCATCGCCTTGTTGAAGACAACGGTTGTCCCGGAGGCCGAACCGGCCGCCTTGTCCTTGCGCATGCGTGCTTCGGTCTCTGCCGGCAATGCGATGGCCGGGGTGGCCATTTGCAGGGACGGGTCGGCGCGCATGGCTTCAGCGACGCCGCCGATGACCCAGGGTGGGATGAGCGGCGCATCGCCCTGCACATTGATGATGATCTCGGCGTCGGATTCAAGGCGCCGCACGGCGTCGAGTGCCCGCTCGGTGCCGTTGCGGCATTCCGGGTCAGTCATGACCGCTTCGCCGCCCGCAGCTGTGACCGCGTCCATGATGCGGGCGTCGTCGGTGGCGACCACGACCCGGTCGACGCCCTCCGCTGCTGCGGCAATGCGCCAGACGCGTTCCACCATCATCTTGCCGGCAATCATGGCCAGCGGTTTTCCGGGGAAGCGGGTCGATCCGTAGCGGGACGGGATGACGGCGATGACGGACATGTTCGGCTCCTTGCGTCTGACCGGCTTGTTCCACATTGCGGCGCGGATTTCCACTCTGCCTTTCAACGGGATCCGGCCTGCGTAAAGGGATGCCATACACGCATGAACACTGGACAGGCGGCGGGGCGGGCCCTAAGGCCGAAGGCTGATTGTTTCGCAGCGCAAGAAGGACAAGAGAATGCGCCACTTCCTGACCACCGCCGACTGGTCCAAATCCGATCTTCAAGGCCTGCTCGACCGAGCCAGCGCTTTCAAGTCCGGTGCGGTCAGCCGAGCCCTGGAAGGCAAGTCGATCGCGCTCCTTTTCTTCAACCCGTCCCTGCGAACCCGATCCTCCTTTGATATCGGGGCCTATCAGCTCGGCGGGCATGCCGTGGTCCTCGACGCCAAGGGTGCGACCTGGCCGCTGGAGTTTGCGGACGGTGCCATCATGGACGGGACCGCCGAGGAGCATGTGCGCGAAGCCGCCCGCGTGCTGTCGAGCTTTGTCGATCTGATCGCCATCCGCTGCTTTCCGGATTTCCAGGATTGGCAGAGCGAGCGCGAGGATCCGATGATCTCCGCCTTTGCCCGCCACGCAACGGTTCCGGTGATCAATATGGAAACGATCGTCCACCCCTGTCAGGAGCTCGCGCTCATGCTCGCTCTGCAATCGCATCTGGGTGATGTGAAGGGCAAGGAGTTCCTGCTGACCTGGGTGCCGCACCCCAAGCCGCTCAACACGGCTGTGGCCAATTCGGCGCTGCTCATCGCGTCAAAGTTCGGCATGAATGTGCGCATGCTGGTTCCCGATGAAATCTATCGTCTGGATGACCGCTACATGGATGCCGCCCAGAGTTTCGTGGATGCGGAGGGCGCCAGCCTGACCGTGACGACGAATGTCGAGGAAGCCTATTCCGGTGCGGATGCGGTTTACGCCAAGAGCTGGGGCGCGATTCCGTTCTACGGCCAGTGGGAGGGCGAGGCGTCCTATCGCGCCAAGGGCCAGGATTTCATGATCACGCCGGAGAAGATGGCGCTGACAAACAACGCCGTCGTCAGCCACTGCCTGCCGATGCGCCGCAATGTGAAGATCGCGGACGCGGTCGTCGACAGCCCGGCATTCCTCGGCATTGAAGAAGCGGGCAATCGCCTTCACGTGCAGAAAGCCATCATGGAGTCGCTGGCCTCCCAGGGAGGGGACTGATGAGCGAATCCTTCTCTGACGTCCGCCAGACCATCGTCCAGCTGCTCTCGCACATGCGGGACGGCAAGGAGGTCCGCGACTATCTCAATCGTTTCTCCGGTCTCGACCAGGAACGTTTCGCCGTCATCAAGGTCGGTGGTGCGATCATCGAGGAAGATCTGGAAGGGTTGAGCCAGTCGCTCGCCTTCCTGCAGACGGTCGGGCTTTCTCCGATCGTCGTCCATGGCGGGGGGCCGCAGATCGACAAGGCGCTGGCCGATGCGAACATCCCGACCGAACGCGTGGACGGTCTGCGGGTCACCCGCGACGCCGCGATCCCGGTCCTGCGAGAGACACTGACCAAGGCCAATCTCGCCCTGGTTGATGCCATCCGCGCTGCGGGAGGCCAGGCGGCAGCCATTCCGACCGGCGTGTTCGAGGCAAAACTGGTTGACGAAGCGCGGCTCGGCCGCGTGGGTGAGCCGACGGCCATCCGTTTTGACCTGGTCGCGGCGGCCGCGCGCGCTGGTCAGGCGCCGGTGCTGGCCTGCTTGGGGGAAACCGTCGACGGGCGTCTGGTCAATGTGAATGCTGACGCGGCCGTAAGAGCGCTGGTGCAGACACTGCAGCCCTACAAGATCGTATTCCTGACGGGGACCGGCGGGCTGCTGGATGCGGACGGGCAGATCATCTCCTCCATCAACCTTGCGACGGATTTCGATGCCCTGATTGCCTCGGACTGGGTGTCCGGTGGCATGCAGCTCAAGATCGAGGAAATCAAACGCCTCCTCGAAGGTCTGCCGCTGACCAGTTCGGTCTCGATCACCAGCCCGGCGGAACTGACGCGCGAACTCTTCACCCACGCCGGTGCCGGTACGCTGGTGCGCCGGGGTGAGCGGATCCATGCGATCTCTGACAAATCCGAGCTCGATATCGCGCGCGCGGACGCGTTGGTGAAGCAGGCCTTCGGCCGCCCTGTCGTGCCGGGATACTGGGATGCGCTGACGCTCGACCAGGCGTTCGTGACCGAGAATTACCGGGCCGCGGCGATCACCAACCGGATGGGCGACATCGTCTATCTCGACAAGTTCGCCGTGCTCGACGAAGCGCGCGGCGAAGGCCTCGGGCGTGCCGTCTGGCAGCGCCTGGTAGATTATGCGCCGCGCCTGCTGTGGCGGTCGCGCACGAACAATCCGGTCAATGGCTTCTACTTCGATCAATGTCACGGCGCGATGCGGCGTGATGCATGGACTGTATTCTGGCGCGGACCGATGCGGCCAGCCGAGCTTGAGCCGCTGATCGACCAGATCTTCGAACTGCCTGCGACCCTGGAGCCGGTGGCATGACCCGTCGTATCGGACTGGTCGGCGCGCGCGGTTTCACGGGCCGTGAAATCATCCGGCTCATGGGGCAACGCGACGATCTGGAGCTGGTCTTCGCGTCCTCCCGGGAATTCGCCGGCAATCTGGTCAGCGAAATCGCGCCGGGGGCGCCCGACGGGTTGAAGTTCGAGGCGTTGGCGCCGGAGGCTGTTGCCGCATCCGGTGTGGACGCCGTTATCCTGGCCCTGCCGAACGGGGCCGCCGCACCCTTTGTGGACGCCATTGAGACCGAAGCGCCGGAGATGGTTATTGTCGACCTGTCTGCGGATTACCGCTTCGATGACGGGTGGACTTACGGTCTGCCGGAAATCTACGGACGCAAGGCGATCCGAAAGTCGCGCCGCCTCTCTAACCCGGGCTGCTATGCAACCGCGGGCCAGCTCGCGGCGGCGCCTCTGCGCGGTTATCTCGCCGGCGATGTTCATGTGTTCGGCGTCTCCGGATATTCCGGGGCCGGCACGACGCCGTCGCGCAAGAATGATGTCGATGCGCTGAAGGACAATCTCATGCCCTATGCGCTCAGCGGCCATATCCATGAGCGCGAGATGGCGCGCCATCTCGGTGAAGGCGTCCGGTTCACGCCGCATGTCGCGGCCTTCTTCCAGGGGATTGTCGCCACCGTGCATCTCGAGCTCTCTGAGCCGGTGTCACGCGAGGCCCTGATCGGACGGTATCAGGAGGCCTATGACGGCGAGGCGCTGCTCGAGGTCCGCGAGGATATTCCCGAAGTGACGGATGTCGCCGGGCAGAATGGCGCCGTGCTGGGCGGTTTCGCACTTGATGAGAGTGGGCGGAAGCTGGTCGTGGTCTGCGTGCTCGACAATCTGCTCAAGGGCGCGGCGGTCCAGGCGCTTCAGAACCTGACTCTCGCCCTCGACCTGCCGGAATTTGCCTAGTCGTCTGACGCCGCGTCGATGGCCTGCCAGCGCGTCTCATAATCGGCATCGCGGGGAACGCGGTTCGGCCCGCTCGCACGCCAGAGCGTGAATTCGCGAACCTTGTCACCGTCCAGCGGGATGATGATCTCCCCCGCGCTCTCGAAATGCTCGAAGTCCTCGCGCATCTTCGGCACCTCAAGCGGGCGTTCCGAGACGATGAGGATTTCGCCTTCGAAGGCCTCGGCCAGCGGCCAACCCTGCTCGGCGTGGTTCACTGGGCCGGCATAGCGCATCCACATGGCCAGGCGGGGTTCCAGCTCAGGCGCATAGCGCTGGGTCTGGTGGAAAATGTTGCGATTGTCGAAGGCGATGGCGGTGTAGTCGCGTTCGCTCGCCGCAGCGGCGATGGCGTCCACGGTCTCCTCCCAGGCGCGGATGCGCTTGGTCGAGTTGGCCAAACCAGTCGCTTCGGTAATGGCCGGACTCGCGGCAACGGCGGACATCAGCAGACCCAGTCCGACATGCAATGCGAGGGAAGCGATCAGGATGATCCGACGCGCCCGGGTTCCCTGCAGCAGATAAAAGGCGACCAGCAGCGTCGCGGCCACATAGGCCGAGGCGGCCCAGTTGGCGTGGGCCCGTGAGATGAAAGCCTGGAGTGACACCGTCAGCAGCGGCGGCAGGATGAAGACGGTGAGAAACAGAGCGTGGTCCGTGTCCGCCTTGGGCTGTCGCAGCGTGCGATACAGAATGACGAGCAGGGTGATGAAGGTTGCCGGACCGAAGACGCCGAGCTGGCCGGTCAGGAAGTCCCCCAGCTCGCCGGGGTGGAAGAGGTCGCCGCCCCAGTTCGCATTGGCGGCGGTGTGGCTGACTGTGGCGAAGTCGTGCGCGGCATTCCACAGGAGGTTTGGCAGCCAGATCAGGAAGGCAAGCCCGGCGGCCACGGCCCCCCGGGCGGAGAGCAGGGCCCGGCGTGCGGGTTTGTCGAACAGGATGGACAGTCCGGTTCCCAGCGCGAAATAGATCATCGCATACTTGGACATGAAGCCCAGTCCGATCGCGGCGCCCAGTCCGATGGCGGCGGGCCAGCTCGCGGCTTCACGCAGGCGGACCAGACAGTAAAGGCCGAGGCTCCAGAAGAACATCATCGGTGTGTCGGTGGAGATGGCCGCGCTGGCGATCCAGATGGCCGGCATGGTCAGGTAGAGCAGGGCCGCGACGAAGCCCGTCCGCGCATCCCAGAGGCGGCAGGCCGTCAGGAAAAGAAAACTTGCGGTTCCGGCATGCAGGAGCGGGGCGGGAAGCCTGACGGTGAAATCAGTGTCGCCGAACAGGTTCGTCGAGGCGGCGATCAGCCAGGCGATCATCGGCGGCTTTGAAAAATACCCCCAGTCGAACTCACGCGACCATACCCAGTACTGCGATTCATCGGGGTAAAGGTCGATGCCGGATATCGCCAAAGCGGCCACACGCAGTATGGTCACACACAGGATGAGAATCGCGGCAGCGCGAGCCCAGTGTCTTGCGTCGCCGTTCGAGGTCGAGTCGTACATCTTGTGGTGATTTCCAGCTGGGAGGTCGGGCAGGTGTTACAATTTGGCCGCAGCCTAGGCGGATTTGTCCGGAAGTCTACAGTCACAAAACCGAAATCTTTAGGGGGTTGGAGGCGTGTGATCCACTACATGTTGTGTTGTTGGTTGGTCTGGGTGCACATTTTGTGGTTTTTCGTAGAGTCCTTTGTGTGAAGGTTTTGTGACGGCCTCATGGGCGTCACGAAAGGTTCACGCCCGTGTCTTGCAAACGTCTGACCCCGGGCGTAGTTGGCCCCTGCTTCCCGGGGGCAGGTGCCCCTCTAATAATCGGTCGTTCTATTGGGGGACATTCACAAATGTCTTTGTTCAAGAAATTCGCATTCAGCGCGGCGACTGTCGCTCTGATGGCTGCAGCTCCGGCTGCTGTCTACGCACAGGAAACCTCGTCTCAGCTGCGCGGTTCTGTCGTTGACGCTTCTGGCGCTCCGATCTCCGGTGCTGCCATCACCATCGTCCACACCGCTTCCGGTACCGCCCAGACGGCTACGACGAGCGCGACGGGCTCCTTCTTCCAGTCCGGTCTGCGCGTTGGCGGCCCGTACTCGATCTACGTTTCCGCTGCTGGCTTCGAAGGCGACGTCCTCGAAGGTCTCTTCCTCCAGCCGGGTCCGCAGGCTCCGCTGACGATCGCTCTGAACTCCGCCAACCGCGAAGTCATCACGGTCACCGGCACCGCGATCAACACGATCGACCTGAACAACGGTGTGGGTTCCAACTTCTCCGCTCGTGACGTCACGAACGCACCGTCCCTGAACCGCGACCTCATCGACACGCTGCGCCTCGACCCGCTCGTTGGCCAGTCTGGCGAGAGCTTCATGTCCATCGCCGGTCAGTCCCCGCGCTTCAACGCTGTCTCCATCGACGGCTCGCTGCAGCAGGACAACTTCGGTCTGGGCTCCAACACCTACGCAACATCGCGCTCCCCGATCAACATCGACATCGTTGAATCCGCTTCCGTCGTCGCTGCTGACTACTCTGTCACCGCTGGTAACTTCCAGGGCGGCCTGATCAACGTTGTGACCCGTTCCGGTTCCAACGAGATCGACGGTGCGGCTTTCTACTATCGCGCTGACGAAGACTTCCGAGGCAATGTCGCGAACGGCCAGCTCGTCGAGCCGATCCCGTTCACCGAAGAAGAATACGGCATCTCCATCTCCGGTCCGATCATCGAAGACGAACTCTTCTTCCTGATCTCCTACGATGAGTACACGTCCGCCAACGCTGACTACTACATCACCGGCGACGAACAGAACGGCATCGATCCGGCATTCTGGACCACGCTCGCTGACATGGTTCAGAACACGTACGGTTTCGACATCGGTACGCGCCCGCTGACCAACTCCACGCCGTCCACCTCCGAGCGTCTGCTCGCGAAGTTCGACTGGAACATCAACGCTGACCACCGCGCGTCCTTCACCTACCAGAACACCCAGGAACAGGACACGGCGACGGGTTCCACCTCCTACGACTCTGCTTACTACGACGTGCCGCTCGAAGTTGAAGCGATGACCCTCGCTCTCTACTCCGATTGGAACGAGAACCTGTCCACGACGCTTCGTATCTCCAACACGGAATTCGTCCGCGGTCAGAACTGCCGCGCTGGCAACGACCAGCCGCAACTCTCCTTCGACGACTGGACCCCGGCCTCCCTGGCTGGCACGCCGCTCGCCGGTCTGGTTGACGCCAGCGGTCAGATCCCGGATCTGGTTGCCGGTTGTGACATCTACCGTCACGCCAACGAGTATGATGACAGCCGTCTGATCATCTTCGGTTCTGCCGACTACATCTGGAACGACCACGTCTTCACCTTCGGTGGTGAGTACGAGCAGTTCGACCTGTACAACCTGTTTGTCTACGCTTCGAACGGCGAGTTCACCTTCTTCAGCCCGACCGACCTGCTGAACCAGACCGGTTCCCTGGTTTACCGCAACGTTGGCACGAACAACGCTGCAGACGGCGCTGCTGGCTGGGGTTATGACCGCTTCACCGCCTTCGCGTCCGACACGTGGCAGATCAACGACACGCTCTCCATCAACTACGGCCTGCGCTATGAGCGCTTCAGCCAGGATGACGAGCCGGCCGCTGATGCGACCATCCAGGCCCTCTACGGCCGTGACACGACGGCAAACCTCGACGGCAAGGACATCATCATGCCGCGCGTTGGTTTCCGTTGGGACGCTGCTGACCGCACGACCGTCACCGGTGGCTTCGGCCTCTTCTCTGGTGGTGCTCCGCAGGTCTGGATCTCCAACGCCTTCCAGGCACCGGTTGTCTACTCTTCCGGTTTCGGCACCTGGACTGACCTGTCCATCCCGTCGTCCCTGACCAACTACGTGTCCAGCAACACGCCGTCCGTCATCGACATCATCGACCCGAACTTCGACATTCCGGCTGACTGGCGTGCATCCCTGCGCGTTGACCAGTCCTTCGATCTGGTCTTCGGTGGCTTTGACTTCGGCAGCAACTACGTCTTCACGGCGCAGTACCTCTACACGAAGTCCGAGAACAGCTTCGCTTGGAACAACCTGGCTCAACTCGAGCTCGGCTACACCGCTGGCGTCGCTCCGGATGGTCGTCCGATCTACGCTGACCTGCAGGATCTCGGCGAAGCCAACCTGACCATGCTGACCAATGCAGATGGCGGCGAAAGCCACATCTTCTCCGTCGCACTCTCCAACGAGTTCGACAACGGCCTCGGCTTCAACGTCAGCTACGCTTATCAGGACGTCCAGTCCGCTCTGTTCGATACCTCGTCCCGCGGTATCTCCTCCTGGCGTACGCAGACGACGTCTGACCGCAACAATGTTGGTCCGGCTACGTCTTCCTACCAGGTTGAAGATCGCTTCGTGACGGCCTTCTGGTACGAGCGCGAGTTCTTCGGTGACCTGATGACCCGCCTCGACCTGATCGGCGAGTTCACCTCCGGTACGCCGTTCAGCTACACGTTCAACACGAGCTCTTCCAACGCACTGTTCGGCCGCGCCGGCCAGTTCGAGAGCCCGTACGATGCTGATCTGCTCTACATCCCGGGAACGACCGACTCCGCAGTTGTCTACGCTTCCGGCTTCAACCTCGCAGCCTTCAACGCTGTCATCGATCAGCGTGGCCTGACCCGCGGTTCGATCTTCGAAGCCAACTCGCAGACCTCTCCGTGGAGCCAGCAGTGGGATCTGCGCATCCAGCAGGAACTGCCGTTCTTCAACAACGCCATGGAAGAGTTCGTCGGCGACAATCGTCTGAACTTCGTCATCGACATCTTCAACGTCGCCAACCTGCTGAACGACGAGTGGGGCCTCGAGTCCAACACCGTCCGCTTCGGTCAGGCGCCGATGGTCACGGCCGACATCGTGTCTGCTGCTGACGTGGCTCTCAACGGCGTCGATGGTGCTACGGCACTGCGTTACGACGATCCGCGCACGACCTGCCTCGCGGCCGGCGACTGCGTCTACCGTTACAACTCCTTCAACAGCTACGGCGACGGTTCCGTCACGGACAATCTGGGCCGCTCGGTCTACTCTGTCCGCATGGGCCTGCGTTACGAGTTCTAAGAACTCTCATCGCTACAGCGACTACGGGAAGGGCGGTCTTCGGGCCGCCCTTCTTTTTTGTGCGGGGTATTGTTCCGGCCGGGCGCGATTTCCCGCTCGCCAGCGCCCGTATCGCGTGATAGAGGCGCGCGCCATGACACAGACTTACCTGCCCCACGAGCGTATTTCGCCCGACCGGATCTATACCTGCTGGCCCGCCGTCCAGGACTACTGGCCGGCCCCTCTGTCCGATGTGGATCCGGAGTACGCGGCCTTTCTCCAGGCTGCCCTGCGCCCCGGCCCGGATGGCGAAACGCTGTCCCTGACCGTCCTCGTTGCCGACGATCGCGCAGAGGCCGCAGCGCGCGGGGCGCTGGGCGCCAAGGCCGAGATCGTGCGTCAGGCCTATGGGGATGTCTGGACACGGGATACCGGTCCCGTCTTCCTGCGCGAGGCAGGCAAGTTGCACGCCGTGCGCTTTACCCATAATGGCTGGGGCGGCAAATACCTCTATCCGGGCGATGCAGAACTGGGTGAGCCGATCGCCCGCCACGCCTTTGCGGAGATCCGACCGGTTGATCTGATCGCCGAGGGCGGCGCGTTCGAGTTTGATGGGGAGGGCACGGTCCTCACCACCCGCCAGTGCCTGCTCAACGCCAACCGCAATCCCGGTCTTGGGGAGGCGGAGATCGAGCGGCGTCTCCTCGAGGCCTTCGGTGCGCGGAAAGTCCTCTGGGTCGATGAGGGCCTGATCGCCGATCACACGGACGGCCATATCGACAATATCGTCCGTTTCGTTGCGCCCGGTGAAGTCGTCTGCCAGGCGCCCGCCAGCGCGGATGACCCGCAGGCCGAGGTTCTCGACGCGATCGCGCGGCAACTGGACGGTCTGGTCGACGCCGCCGGCCGCCCCCTCACGGTCCATCGCATCCCGGGACCGGGTGCGGTGTATGATGCCGAGGGTGATCTGATGGCGGCGAGCTATCTCAATTACATCATCGTGCCGTCAGGCCTCGTCGTCCCGGTCTACGGGACGCCGAGCGAGGCCGAGGCGCTGGCGAAGCTCAGCCGCATCTTCGACCGGCCCGTGACGGGCGTGCGGGCAAATGCCATCCTGACCGGTGGCGGCGCCTTCCACTGCGTCACCTGTCATGTGCCTGGAGAGCCGAAATGAGCCGCACCCTGAATGTTGCAGCCCTGCAATTGCCGCTCGGCGGGAGCCTTGAGGAAAATATCGCCGGGGTGAATGCGCTGGTGCGCGAGGCCGCCGCCGCTGGTGCGCAGATCATTTTGCCGCCAGAGCTCTTTCAGGGGCCGTATTTCTGCAAAACGCAGGAAGAAGAACACTTCGCCACGGCCTTTTCGGCTCTGGAACATCCCTGTGTCAAGGCGATGTCCGAACTCGCGCGCGCGCTCAACGTGGCCATCCCGGTGTCGATCTTCGAAAAGGACGGGCCTCACTACTTCAATTCCGTGGTCATGCTGGATGCCGGTGGCGCGTGCCTGGGTGTCTATCGCAAGAGCCATATCCCGGATGGTCCCGGCTATCAGGAGAAATACTATTTCCGGCCGGGTGATACGGGTTTCAAGGTCTGGAAGACCCGTTTCGGCAAGGTCGGTGTCGGGATCTGCTGGGACCAATGGTTCCCGGAAGCGGCGCGGGCGATGACGCTCGAGGGGGCCGATATCCTGCTCTATCCGACGGCGATCGGTGCCGAGCCGCAGGATCCGTCTCTCGATACGGCAGCGCGCTGGCAGCGGGCGATGCAGGGACATGCGGTTTCGAATGTGATCCCGGTCGCCGCGGCGAACCGGATTGGCGAGGAAGACGGTCAGGTCTTCTACGGGTCATCCTTTGTCTGCGACCAGACGGGGGAGATGAAACATGAACTGGGCCGGGGTGTGCGCGGCTTCGCGCAAGCCGAGTTTGATCTGGACCTGATTGATCAGGAACGGGCGGCCTGGGGCTTTTTCCGCGATCGTCGGACAGACCTCTATCCGCGCTATTTTGGCTCGACGTCCTGAACAGGATTGCGTGACGGCATCATCAGGCCGAAGGCGATGCTCATGGCCAGGGCGGGCCACGCAAAGGCGATGGCCTGATCGGTCTGACCTGCTGAAAAACTGTACGCTGCGGCGGTAACGCCCGCGGCCGTTGAGACGGCCGCGCCAAGCAGCATGAGAATGCGAACCACCATCCGGTCCTCCCTTGCCCCCGCTTGGAACACTTGTCTCCCTCTATGGCTTAACCATGGCACAGGGGGACTAACGCATCCTTATTCCCCTGCAACAAAAGTACTTTACAAAATAAAGTTTACTCATCGTGATGTTGGAGGAAACAACGATGATGAAAACTTACAAGCACTTGTCTGTTCGCGCGGCAGTGGCCGCTTTGATGGTCCTGTCCGCAGGTGCTGCGGCCGCTGAGGCGCAATCAGCGCCGCCGGCTGAAGCGCTGTCCTGGATGGTCGGGGAGTGGCAGGGGTCTGGCTGGACCTTGAGCCGGTCTGGCGAGCGCCGCACATTCACGGTCGAGGAAAGCGTCCGGTCCGCCGCGAGTGGACACGCGCTCCTCATCCATGGAGTCGGAGAAAGCGGGGGTATGGTGGTCCATGATGCCGGTGGTTTCGTCACGCGTGACGGCGAGGGCTATGTGATGCGTGCGGTCAGCATGCAGGGTCATCGTCAGGATGTAGCGCTGACCGTGACGGAGGACGGATTTGCCTGGACGCTGTCCATGGGGCCGGCCGGTGAGGTGCGGTACCAGGCGGTCCATGCGGATGGCGTCTGGCACGAGACCGGGGCGTGGTGCCCGGCAGATGCCGCGTGCCGCCAGACCTTTGAAATGTCACTGGAGCGGCGGAGCTACTAACCGCCGAGCAGCGCGCCGCGAATGCCGTCGAAGATGAACTGGGCGGCGAGCGCGGCGAGGATGACGCCGAGGATCCGCGTGATCATGGCGGCAATGGACTCGCCGATGAAGCGCATGATCGGGCCAATCGCCAGAAAGACGACCAGGCAGATCAGCAGGTTTACACCGGCAGCCAAAAGGACCAGGGCCTGGCTCATCAGGTCATTGTGCTCCGGGTCCGAGACGAGCAGCATCATGGTGGCGATGGCACCCGGGCCAGCGAGCATGGGAATGGCCATGGGGAAGACGGAAATGTCGTCCCACAGCTCCGGGTGCTGCTCGTGCTCCTCGATGATTTCCTCGGCACGCTCCTCGCGACGCTCGGTGCGCTTCTCGAAGATCATTTCGAGGGCCATCAGGAAGAGGAGCACACCGCCGGCAGCGCGGAAGGCGTCGAGGCTGATATGCATGGCGCCCAGCAGCCAGCCGCCAGCCAGGGCAAAGCCGAGCAGGACGCCGGACGCAATAACGACAGACTTGATTGCCATGTTCCGGCGGTGAGCGGCCGGAGAGCCTTCCGTCAATGCGCCAAAAATCGGCGCAACGCCCGGCGGGTCGATTGCGACAAAGAAGGTCACGAAGGCGGAGGTGAAAAGTTCAAGCATGCCAAATATCCTGTCTTGATATCGCCTTAGCGCTCCTTGACGTTCGGGTCACGTCGTTTCTGACAGGAAAGTCCGCAAGACTTCCATGCATGAATGCATGGAAGTCTTGGTAAGTTTATCGTTTCAGCAGGGCTTCAAGATAGCGCGGCAGGGCGAAGGCGCCGCGGTGGACAGCCGGCGAGTAGTAGCGCGTGTCGAGGCCGGAGGCTTCAAAGCGCGACTCGATGGAGCCGGCAGCCGGAGACATTTTCTCGGCATCGTCCGTCGCGAAACCGAGCGTCATCACGCCGCCGGAGAAGGTCGGTACGGTGATGGCGTAGAAACCGTGGTGCTTGAAGATGCGAGAGAAGTAGAGCGAGGTATTCTCGACGACGTCCGAGTGGATGGCCGCAAGACCGGACTGGGTCACCAGCATGCCGCCCGGGGCGAGACGCTTGTGGCAGTCGCGATAGAACTCTTCCGTGAACAGCACCGCGCTCGGCCCAACCGGGTCGGAGCTGTCGATGATGATCAGGTCGAAGGTCTCGTCGCCTTCGCGTATGTATTCGACGCCGTCGACAATCTTGATCTCGACGCGCGCATCATCGAAGGAGCCGTTCGAGACAGTCGGTAGCCATTTGCGGGAGAAGTCGATGACTTCGCCATCGATCTCCGCCAGCACGATCCGCTCGACACCGGTGTGGCGAAGCAGTTCGCGCATGGCGCCGCCATCACCGCCACCGACCACCAGGACGGATTTCACCGACCCATGGGCGAAGAGCGGCACGTGGCTGACCATCTCGTGATAGATGAACTCGTCCGACAGCGAGACCTGGACCAGCCCGTCAATCGCGAGCAGGCGACCGTGGGTCTCGTTGTCGAAGAGAAGCAGGTGCTGCAAGTCGCTATCGTCCGCATAGACCAGATTGTCGATGCGAAGCGAGTTGCCGACAGACGGGGTCAGGCTCTCCTTGAACCAGAGCTGACCGTCGTCGTCCTTGAAGCAGTACTTGGGAATCATGCGCCTTCACCGCGCAGGATGGTGGAAACCCGGGCTTCATCGGCCTCGAAAGCCTTTTTCAGGATGTCGACAGCCAGGTGCGGCTTCGCATCACCACACATGAAGACGTCGAACGCTGCGTAATTGCGCTCCGGCCAGGTGTGGGTGGAAATATGGCTCTCGGCCAGCACAGCCACGCCGGACACGCCGCCATTCGGGCTGAAAACGTGCGTGTGGAGGTGCAGAAGCGTCGCGCCGCAAGCTTTCACGCAATCCGCCATGGCGGTGCGGATACGGGCATCGTCGTCCAGGTGTTTCGCGCCGATCAGGTCAATGATCAGGTGCTTGCCGGCGACTTCCTTGCCGTCAACGATAATGAAGTGATCGGCCGCTTCTTCAGCAACGTCACGCGGAATGTCGATATTGGAGATCATGTTCATCGAGCCAAACCTTCATCGATGAATGCGCCTTGCGCATCAGTAAGATTGGAAGTGCCGGTTTCGCCTTCAAACATGGAGGCGAAGGGCGAGTCGGTGACGATGGCGCGGTCATAGACGCCAAAGCCGTTGAATTTTGTGGCCAGTGCGGTGCCGTAGGCGCCGAGCATGCCGATTTCGATATAGTCGCCCTCATCGATATCCGCCGGCAGGGCGAACGGTCCTTCGAGTGCGTCCAGGGAATCACAGGTCGGTCCCAGCAGCTTGAAGTTCTCCAGCGACTGTTCCGGGCGGTCTTCCGTCCGCAGGGCGCGGACCGGGAAACGCCATTGCGCATGGGCCGCATCAAACAGCGCACCGTAGGAGCCGTCATTGATATAGAGGCGGTCACCCTTGCGCAGGTCGACGCGGACAATCACGGACTCCGATTCCGCCACCAGCGCGCGTCCCGGCTCACACCAGAGCGCGGCATTCTCGAGCACCAGCATGTCCTCGAAGGCATGCGTGATGGCGTCGATATAGCGCTGCATCTCCGGCGGGTTCATGCCGGGGTAAATGCACGGGAAGCCGCCACCGACATCGACAATGTCTACGGTCACCCCGGCCTGAACGATCAGTCGGGAAGCCTCGAGCATTGCAGCGCGATAGGCGATCGGCTCCATGCACTGGCTGCCGATATGGAAGCTGACACCCAGGTCCTGCGCATGACGGCGCGCTTCCTGGATCAGGGCCGGTCCGTCCTGCGCCGTGACACCGAATTTTCCGGCGAGCGAGAACAGGGCGAAATCGCTCGACACGGCGAGACGGACAATCAGGGTGAGGTCATCAGCCTGGCCGGTCTCTTCCAGAATCTTCTGGAGTTCCTGGTGCGTGTCGATCGCGAAAATCCGTACGCCGTATTCATGATAGGCACGGCGGATCGCCTCACGGCTCTTGACCGGGTGCAGGAATGCCATGCGGGCCTGCGGGGCACGCGCGGCGATCAGCTGCACTTCGGCAAGCGAAGCGACTTCGAAGAAATCGGAACCAGACGCAACAAGCGTATCAATGACCCAATCGCTGGGATTGGCCTTGACGGCGTACAGTACGTCGCCTGGAAAATTTTCC
>Ga0070726_10000770_pt1 | contig 36359 bp, 21 predicted proteins | sample tdAd471_FD_67275 | JGI IMG/M metagenome (GOLD analysis project Ga0070726, IMG submission 67275) | Marine sediment microbial communities from the Atlantic coast under amendment with organic carbon and nitrate - tdAd47.1 | ecosystem: Environmental > Aquatic > Marine > Coastal > Sediment | place...
CAATGGGTCGGCACAGTCGTCGCAGCAGGCTGAACCGGCTTTGCGGGTAGGTCAGTACGTATTCCGGCATCTTGGCCCAGCTTTTCCCAACCGGGAAGGTCGTGTCGGTATCCAGAGTCTCGCCCTCGATCTGCCGACACCAGGCGCCGAACAGATCGATGCCCAGCGATCTCGCCAGGCCGTATGAACCCCATATACGAGGGTTCACTTCAAGAAAATAAAACCTGTCGTCGGTGCCACGGATAAAGTCGATACCGGCAAGGCCGGAAAATTCCAGTGCCGTCATGATTGTCCTGCCGTAGTCCAGCAGTTCGGGCACGGACTCGCTAGTCAGGGCAATAGCCGGACCGGTGCGTGGTGGATGAATGGCAATCTTCTCGCCAGTGAGGAAGCGCACCGGTCTGCCTTTATCGAACAGGCCGCCACTCTGGTAGGGTGCGCCGCCGATGAACTGCTGGACGGCCGGTAAAACACCCGTGTCGCGATAGAGTTCCGCAATGGCCCGTTGCGCGTCGGCTACTGACTCGACGATCCTTACCTGCTCACCCATGCAGCCACCGATTCCTTTCACTACCACCGGCAGGCCCAGTGCGGCAATGCGATCCCGGGTTTCCGGAGTATCCACCGCCTCCGGCTGATATGTTTCCGGCAGTGGTAATCCCACAGACCTGGCCAATTCTTCCATTTGACGTTTATCCCCGTACAGTGACAGTTTTTCCATGTCGATACGGGGTTGTACCAGGTTGAGCCAGGCGGGTCGGTTCTCCCAGATTTGCAACAGAGTCGGTTCGTCCATGGGAATCACTGCATCGGGTTGCAACTCCTTCACCGCTCTGTCAATCGCTGTCAAACGGTCTGGCAGTGCCAATGATTCCGGTGGCAGCAGGACAGCCCCTCGCGGCAGCGGGACCTGGAAAGTGAATTCCCGCAGCAGGTAAACCTGTGCACCTGCCCGGGCAAAGTCATTGACCAGTCGCACGGAGCTGAAACCACCGAATTCGTCGATTACCAGTACCTTGATCACTTTCCTGACAGCTCCTTTTGCGGCTTGTCCGACGGCTGTTGCCTACCCGAGGTCTGCCTTGACAGGTCCGGGTCGGCGTCGTTACCGATGACTGGCTGCGCATCCCTGGAAAGCCCGTCCCGGTATTCCAGCCACTGCCGGCCGATTCGGGCAAAGTCGCCGGAACCCAGGGGCCGCTGCTGTGCCTGTTGAATGAGGCCCGGGCTCCACAGCACGTTGGTTTCGATGATGACCGGTCCGCTGTCCGTGAAGCCCACATCCCAGCCGAGGAAGGCATAATCCGGCAACAGCCGATGGGCACTTTGCAACAGCAGGGAACACTGGTCCCAGCCCGGCAGCCTGCGACCGGTGATTCTGGCCCCGGTAGCCGGGTGGAGGTGATGACGTTCCCCCAGTCCTTGCTTGGTTACGGCAGCGGCAATTTTGCCGCTTGCCAGGTCAATTTCGCTGGCCAGTCCGCCCAGCTCAAAATTGTCCGCCACCTCGTTTCCCGCCTGCATCTTTAACACGGCGGCGATCAGTTGAATTTTTCCCTCCGTGGAACGTGCCGTGATGATGCGGGCTGTAGCCAGGCCACCCGCTGTAAGATCGGCCAGCGCCTGGTGATTGGCCAGTTGCGGCTGCAGCAGGTACGGCTCCTTTCTGGCCAGGCGGATAAGCAGGTTCTGCACTTCCTCGGTACTTCTGATGCAGGAGTCGGAACATCGAAAAGTGTCGCCGTCCAGTTTCTGGAAGCTCATGATTCCATTACCGGCCATACCAAAGTTCGGTTTGGCGACAAAATTCCGGCCGGGTAGCATCGGGGTCTGGTGTCCCATTCCAGCAGTTCCCTGGCGATAATCCAGGTAGGCCAGTGTCTCCACGACCGATAAACCGTTATCGGCCAACAGGCCATTGAATGCGATCTTGTCTTCGGTAAAGTCGTTGCTTACGCAATCATTGACCAGATCGAAAAGGGCGGTCTGGATCAGCGTGGTGAGGTAGCTTTCCGCGTTACTGGCCTTATCCGGACGATACAGTCCGTAGCGATAGTAGTTTATTGGTTCCACCTGGTGAAACAGGGCCAGGTGCATCAGCTGGAGAAACTGTTTTGACAGGCCGATGCCGTGAGCCTGTTTCAGTTTCCGCCCGGACCTGGAAAGATGGTGAACTGCCAGCAGCAGTGCCCGCAGCGGCCAGACAGCCAGCATGTAGCAATACAGCAGTTTCGACAGCCGTGGAAATCGCCGGTTCCAGCTGGGGTTGAAGTTGTTGGCCACCGCCAGTCGAATGGCATCGTAGTCATCCCGTGGTGATCGCCATTTCCACACCACCGGAGTGCGTCCCCAGCCCATCGCCAGTGGATCAAAGATCTTGTGTAAAAGCTTAGCTGGCATGGTCGGGACCGGCCACGGGTACGCTGATAAACGCCACGTCGCGTTGAAAGTGACTGTAAAGTGACTGCAAGGATGCCAAAGATACTTCATGTCGATTCTTCGGTAAACGAGTATCTATTTGAACTTGTTGGCAAAAATGATAATAAGCAGTTGCCGGTACCGGTGGGCGGATCGCCTGTCACCTGCTGTTTTTGTCGACAGCGCAGGGGGACTTCGGGCAACGGCTCGGTGTACGGCACCAGGCTCGAGGTGTAACCTGTTGAAATTGAGCGGGTTTGCTGAAATACTCAAAGTATCAACACAGCTCATGGTGGTCCGATTTGTCCATCGCACCGGTGGACAGTGGCAGTCGAAGGGATCAGGTCGCCGGGTCGGCAGCAGGACAGGCAACCGGTCAGTGACCGAATGACGCGGAATTTCGCGTACAATTCGGCAATCGCTCAGTAAGCCGGCTTAACGGCTGAACAACGCACTGCAATGCAAATAAAGGGCAAGCTCATGGAATTCGGCACGGAGACGGTCATGGAAGGAAAGAAGAAGTCAGCAACAACCGACGCGTCGAAGGAATGGACGGCGTTTTTTATCAGCAGGCTCGGCGGCAGGTACCGGGATGGCTTCCTGTCGGGCGGCCCGGCCGGGTCAGTCGCGGCGGTTTTTATACTGGCGATGTCCATCGGACTCCTGCCACGGCCGGCCCAGGCTGCCGCCGCCGTCAGCGACGTATGTCGCGCCTATAACGAGGCCAGTCCCCGGGAATTCATGACCACACGACAGGACGGCAACTGGTCGGATCCGGCCACCTGGGGCGGATCGCTTCCGGGTCGTGACGATAACGTATTGATCAGCCACCGACTCATGGCGGATGAAGGCATTGCCCGCCAGGTACAGGTCAGGGGGTCCGTCATTCTGCAGGGCACCCTGGATATTCATGGCTCACTGCTGGTCTGTCAGGACGGCAGGCTGGAAGGCAATACCGGAACCCTGGCCATTCACGTGGAAAATGATCGGCTGTTTACCGGCAATGCAGAGCCGGGACCGGTCGCCTCCTACCCGGACTTTCATCCGGAAGATACCGGCCTGTGGGTGCTGCCGGGGGGCAGTCTGCACCTGGCAGGTGATCCGGTGACGTCCTGGCTGGATGCCGTGGCACTGGAAGACGCCAGGACGCGAAGGTTTCAGCGCGGCGTATTGCGCACCGCGGCCTTCGACGGGGATCGGGCGAGACTGGCCGCGGCCCCGGTGGGCTGGCGCGCCGGAGACACCCTGTTGCTGGTAAACGAGAAAGGCGAGGAGGCACTGGCGACGCTGGCAGGCGTATCGGGACAGGTGATCACCTTTCAGTTTCAGCAGCCTGACTCCGGGCTCGAAGGCTACGTGCTGTCAGTGGATTCCGACCAGGAACAGCGTTCAATTCATCCCAAGGTTGCCAATCTCACCCGTCGGCTGCAGATAATCGCCGCCGACGTGGTTCCCGGTGACGTGAATCACCGCGCTCATACCGCGTACCTGGAACATTCCAGTATACATATCGAGTCCGTGGAATTCCGCAACCTGGGACCGCGGGCGAAACTCGGGCGATACCCGGTTCACTGGCATCACAATCATCACACGGACGGTGTGCTCAGCGGCAGCTCTATCTGGCAGTCTGTCGATGATGGTGGCAATCGTTTTGTCACCATGCACATGGTGTCCGGTGCCACAATTTCAGACAACGTGGGATATCGCAGCCAGGGACACGGCTATTTCATGGAGGAGGTCACCGAGATCAATAATCGCGTCATCGGCAACCTTTCCGTCGATGTGCGTCATGGCGAAGAACTGCCCAACGTCGACGCCGGGCTGTCCAACGTGACCCATCACTACTGGTTGCGGTCCGGAAACCTCATTGCTGGAAACGTGGCAGCAGGCAACAGCTGGGATGGCAAGGGCAGGGGTAACCACACGCCGCCGATCGAGGGCATCGTGGTGTTACCGTCAAGTGACAACGATGAAGTCACGGTAGTCAGCGATTTTGAATGTCTCGGTTGTGGTGGAGTCGGCATGTGGACCGCCGTACCGGACACGGTGTTTGAAAACCCGCTGTCCAGCTACGCCGTGATTGCCGGTTTTCGAGGCTATGATGCCTGGAATTTCGATGCCAGCGGCGCCTTGTTGAAAAATCCCCTGTTTATCCTCAACGGCAACAATGACCTGTTCAGTGAAACCCGGGACTACAGCGACACGGTACCCTGGGCCAGCCAGATTTACCTGAATTACGGCGCCGTTGCCGTGGAAGGTGGCGCACTGGTTGGTCGCCTGGGCGTGCATTCCCATTACCAGTCTCGATTCGCTCTCAAGGATACCCTGGTGATTACCAACACAGCCATTGACCCGACGTACTGGGATACTGCGGCAGTGGTGGAAGGCGCCATCATCGATACCGAAAACCTGTTCACCAAGGGCTACGGATCCGGCCGGCGGGCATCACCGGGCATGATTACGTTCCGCGATGCCTGCCTGAAAAAACGGTGCAGGAATGACCGGGCCCTGACCAGCGTCAGCTACACCAGCAAGTATTACGCCGATATGTTCGAGAATCACTCGGCCCCGCTGGGCTATGGAACCTGGGTGGAAGTCAAGGGCCTGGAAGGCCAGACAGGTCTGATTAAAACGCCGGAGAATGTGCGGGCGAAATACTGGTCAGTTACCCCGGCCCACTGGAAAAACCGGGAAAACCGCATCACGTTTATTCGCGAGAACGAGGCAGCCTGGCGCTACTATGTTGATGATCTTGGTGGCTACCTGGATGGCTTTCCCCCCGGCGACTACCGGGTGAACCTGTACGCCACCGAAAATCCTGATTCTCTTCTCGATTCACAAACCGTTACCGTGTACCCGGGTCAGGTCACGCCGATGTAGCTGATCCGGGGCTCCACCGCGGATCGGTCACCCGGGTTGAGACCTTAAGGATACTCGTTATTGCTGCCCGGGTGTCTTCCCTGGCCACCCGGATGGCGGAGGAGTCCGCAGGTGTGGGTATCCCGTACCGGGCGGTGCCTGCTGCCTGTTGTCCTACACCGCATGTCACCTCCAGGGCCAAACCTTTTTGTCGCATTCCCGGAGCTGCCATGGCCGATTCGTGACCGCCGCCACCGAAATATCGATTGCCGCTAAGTAAACTGGCCAGCTTGAAGATATAAAAGAAAGTGAATTCACCTCCAGCCGCTGCGACTTTGCTTCTGGCGATCATGGGCTACCGCCGCCGGCGTATGCCCTCAGCCTGTCAGTCAGGGACCGATTACCTTGTCGGTCCGGACTGGCGGAAAGTAGAACCAGAGAAAACTGCATGATCTCCACAAACCGCGCTTCGGTTGTCAATAATGTCATCATCACGACTATCGGAACCTACGGCGAGACCCTCCTTGCCCTCATTGCCAGCGCGATCATCGCCCGTGCCCTTGGGCCCAGTGAATACGGTATCTACACTTATGTAATTTTCCTCAGCGGCTGGATGATCAAGCTGTCCAATATTTCTCTGCCGGCCACGGCCATTCGATTCGTGGCGGAATCCCGGGGCAGCGGAAAACTGGAACGCAGCAGCAGGGTGGCCGGGATTTTGCTAACACGACAGACCATCAATTCGGTTCTGGTGTGCCTCGGGTTTATCCTGTTTCTTCAATTTTTCACGCCGGAGATATTGGAGGATCAGCACAGCCTGCTGTATGCCCTTATCTGTGTTGCCGTCTTTTTCAAGGCCCGTTATGTCTTCACTGTGTCTATTGCCAAGGGGCACGAGCGTTTCGATATTGAAGCCATCTCCACGATACTGGTGGGAATCGCCACCATAGCCATGGTGGCCGTGCTGGCCTTCGTCAGTCAGCGCGTAGACAGTTTCGTGATGGTCTACACGATATCAAGCTATCTCATGCTGGTGGCCGCCTGGCACCTTTGTCGCAGCAATGGCATTCGTTACGAACGCGGTCCCATCGACAGCGAGTACCTGGACAAAGTGCACAAGTACCGACGCCTGGCCGTACTGCTTGGCCTGGTAGCCCTGCTTGGTGGCAGTTCACTGGAAATGTTCCTGCTGGGTCAGTATGCAACCACGGCGCAGGTAGGATTTTTCGCGTTGAGTATTGCCCTGACCCGGGGGCTTAACGAGCTTTGCACTGCCGGACTGTCGACCATCCTGATGCCGAGAATGGCTCACGCCTTCGGCGCCGACAACGTCAAAGGGGTCAGGAACATTTTTCTCGAGTCGACCCGGTTCTACATCTTCTTCGGTATCGGTCTGGGCCTGTCCGGGCTGGTAATCGCAGAGCCGGTCATTTTCATTGTCTTTGGCAGTGAGTTTATCGATGCGGCCTGGGTGTTTGCCGCCGTGCTCATGATTGCCGGCTATGGCATGACCAGTGCCGCGGTCGGTGCGTTCCTCAGCACCACGGACCGGCAGGATGTGCGGGTCAAGTTCGCGGTTTCGGTACTGATAGTGCATTTCGTCCTGGTATTTTCCCTGGTGCCGTTATACGGGCTTCTGGGAGCGGTGGTTTCCAGCGCCTGCTCCACGTTGTTCAGGGTGGTTCTGGGTTTTCAGTGGGTCGTTCGAAACCTGGGCGTAGCTCTTCCCTATGGCCTGTACCTGCGGCTGCTGTCAGCAGGCCTGCTGGCCATGGCCCCGGCATTGGCCTTAGCCCATTACGTGGATTTCGTCGCCGTCGATATTTTCGCGGCAGTGCTATTCGCAGGTCTTTACCTGTTGCTGTCCATCAAGCTGGGTTGCTGGTACAGCAAGGACCTGGACCTGGTGAAGCATGTGGTGAGTCTGCTGCCCGGGGCCATGTCCACACCACTGACGAACTGGATCAACGCGATGGAGTTGAAATACGGGAGCGGGGCTGATGAGTGAAGAGGCGTTGACTGCCTGGTTGCGCACCGAGTTTCCGGACTATGGGCATGTGGGAATCGGCATCAGTGGCTGGGCCATGGTTGATACCGTGTTGCGCCAATCGGCACGGGACGTGGTAGTGCTGCCTGCCTTCATCTGCTCCCAGGTATCATTCATGATTCACAGAATGGGTAAGCAGCTGATCCACATCGACGCCGCGAAAGATCACCTGCACATGGACCGGGAATTGCTGGAGGATCAGCTCAATCGCCTCGATCCCGGGCGCACGGTGCTGCTGGTGGATCACAGCTTCGGATATCCGCTGCCGTGGCTGGCCGTGATCCGTGACCGCTTCCCGTCACTGTTGATCATCGAGGACGCGGTACGGGCCCTTGAAGGCATGCATCGTGGACAGGTGCAGCCGGTAGGGGACCACTTGTTGCTGTCACTCTACAAGACGGTACCACAGAACAGTAACGGTGCCGTGTTGCTGTCCCGACAGCCGGTGGACATTCCCGCAGGTGCGCAAGCCAGGGACGGACTGCGGAACAAGTTATCGGGCAACGGGCTGTTCAGATTCCTGTATGAAGCCAGAAAGCGACGCCATCCCGACTACCATCAGCCGGACCATGACGACAGCAGGGTACTGGACTGGCACCCTCATGCCGGTCGGCCGGCAGGTGCCGGGATAAACAGGTTCCTGCGTTATGCAACGGCCATCGACCGTCGCGCCGGGGATTGGGAGCGGGTGATCAACGAACTGACAGACATGCTTGCCCGCCAGCCCGGTGTCGACCCGTTGGGGGAGGGTGACGGTCACAACCCCTCACTACGTTTCGTCAGCTTCACGGTTGCCAGCGATGTTGCCAAGGTGGAGCTGTTAACCCGACTGCATCGCCAGGGACTTTTTCTGCTGGGCACCTGGGACCAGGTGCCCGGGTTTTTCACCTGCTTCCGGGAGACGTTTCCGTTTGGTACCGACCGCGCCGTACACCTGGCAGACCATGTCATCCATATCCCGGTGAGTGCCTTCGAGTCTCCGGGCAGGCGCGGTAGACTGCGCCGCTGTTTGCCTGCGACCCTGGAAGCCTGCCGCTAACCCGCTACGGCAATGGATTCACCTGGGCGAAGAAGCTTGTCAGTTTCTGACTTTCTTTTTTAATGCGCCGCGCACGCGCCGTTCCAGGCCAAGCCGCACGCTCAGGCTGTGCAGGCCCTGGTAAACGGTGTTCAGCAGTCGCTGCAGGTCGATATAGAGCAATATCGGCGAGGGCTTCACCAGGAAGTAGGAGTACGCCGGAATTTCCACGTTGCTGAGCCGCTGTTTATAGTCCGCGGCACCGAAACCCCAATCAAGTACCTGTGGAGGATCGACTTCGTACAGGTCCTTGATTACCAGGTGAATGAGGATCGCACCAGGGCTCAGGCGCGAGTAGTCCAGGTCGTAACCGGTTTCCGTTCCCTCGAAAACTCCCTTGTACTGGAATCCCAACTCGAATGAAACGGGCTGGTCTCCCACATAAAGTGCGTAACTTCGAAGCCACCCGCGACTGGCGGCTTCACGAAGCCGTTCGATGGCATGCCCGGTTTTACGCGGGCGCTTGCCGTAGGTCTTGCCCTGCCAGGAATGCCAGTAAACTGTTTCCAGCGCTTCGAGAAACTCTTCAACGTCCTCCGGCCGGGTATACTTGCGAAATGAAACCGGCGCATCTTCCCTGGCAGCCAGTTTTTTGTGCTTGGAACGGAATACGTTGCGTTCCTTGCCGCTCAGGGACATGAACCAGTCGTCGTAGGAATCCGCCAGCAGGTGCTGCACGATACTTTGCTGTTTTGAAGTGACATTGCGCACCCGCCACGGGGTCAGCGGCCTGCGGGCAGTGCCAGCGATGGCATCGTGCAGGGCGGTGCCGGCGGGCAGTTCGGGCAGTGAGATGATCCTGGTATGTCCGGCATGTTGATCCAGAGCGCGCAACAGCGTGGGCAGGCAATCCACCGCGCTGATGTCGGGGTGCAGGACAATATCCCGACCCACCAGTCGCAGCTGCCTTGGTGTGATTGCTGCCAGCTGGTAAACGCTGAAGCGCAGGGGCAGGCGTTTTTTCTGCAACAGGAACGGGGCGATACAGACTATCGCTGCATTACGACGCAGTACGATCAACTGGGGCTGTGACATCTTGTCGCCCATGACCCAGAGGTTGGACAACATCATCCCCGGGTCCTGGTCCATCACCGAGACGACCCCTGGCGTGGACAGAAACTCCCTGATTTCATCGATGGCAGTTTTCAGCTTTTCAGGCGTGTCGATAACCTGGGCTTCGATAACAGCCTGTTGTTTGTCGCCGGGCACCGGTGTCTGGATCGCTTGCATGGAATTTACTGCCGGATAAAAGTTATAACGTTACGCTCTGCACGGTGCCCTGGCTTGCAGCACTGGCAATAATTGTTGGCGCTGAGGCTCCAGGATCTTCTCTCGCCGGGTGTCAGTCGGGTAACAAAGTCCATCTAGTATAACTCGGCTGCAGTCCGGTTTACGTGACAGGGGCGAAACTATTGGTCCTCGAACCCGGTATCATGCGTCTTTCCTTGGCATCCAGCCCTGCATCCAGCCTTGTGCCTGCTGGCCAGCTCCCGGATCCGGTGCTCCTGACCAGCTTTGCGGCTTATCCCGTTATTCCTGCCTGGTTTAAGACTTCAGCGGGTCGTTGGGCAGCGATCCCGATGATTCGGCGGGCCCGGGCACTGTTATCTGTGAGCCACTTCAATATTGGCAGTTTCAAACTTTGATATCCCTCGCGGTTTCCACCCGCAATGGCGCAATACACTACGTCTGTCCAGTCGTCCTCCGACATTGCCCGAGATAAATCCGGCACAACACTTCAGAGAGTCTGGTCACAAACATACGCGCCGGCAGGCAGTCGGTGTTTTTTCGGGCAACACATCGCAGTATAGAGAGTAGTAGGCGTATGAGCATTGGATGCAAGAGCAATCGTGACTTCCCATTGAGATTTTTCCTGACAGTTCTCCTGGTCAGTTCCGGGATGGGCTGGACGCCGTCCACACTGGCCGCCGGCACGGACTTGTGCGCCGCGTACAACTCCGTCCGTCCCGCCATCGCCATTCGTTCGGTGCGCAACGGATCCTGGTCAGATCCCGGTACCTGGGGCGGCCAGGTGCCCACTGCTGCCGACGATGTGTCCGTGGATCACCAGGTGACCCTGGACCAGGGCAGTGGTCGGGAAATCCAGGTCAATGGACAGCTGCTGGTCAATGGGACGCTGAACGCCTTTGCGTCAATCCTGGTTTGTGACGGAGGCGTGCTGTCCGGCAGCCAGGGCGCCATCCAGTTTTACGTCGATGACGACCGTAACTTTACCGGCAATACCCAGCCCGGTCCGGTTGCCGGATCCTTCGGTTTTCATCCTGAAGACAACGGTATCTGGGTGGTCGCGGGAGGAACCCTCGACCTGGCCGCTCCCGCTGTCACGTCCTGGCTGGACGCCGTTTCCATCAACGGACAGTTCCAGGGGCTTGACCATGATGTCTCGACTTCTGTGGCTTTTGCCAACGGCAGTGGCAGACTCGCTGCCCAGCCCCAGGGCTGGAAAACCGGTGACCAATTACTGCTGGTTTCCGAACGTGGTGAGCATACCCTGGCAACTCTCACCGGGATCAATGGAACTTCCATCAGTTACCAGGCCGAAACCAACCTGGTTGGCCGGGAACTGCGTATAGACAATCAGACACTCAATCCGAAAATCGCCAATCTGACACGAAGATTCCAGATCGTTGGTGCCCTGGTTACGGAAAACGATACCAACCACCGGCCACATACGGCGTACCTGATGGGATCAAATATTTCCATCAAGAACGTGGAATTTCGCAATCTTGGTCCCCGGGCAAAACTGGGCCGGTACCCGGTACACTGGCATCATGCCCACGCCAACAACGGCATACTCCACGGCAGTTCCATCTGGCAGTCGGTGGACGAGGGGGGCAACCGCTTCGTCGTGCCGCACATCGTCAACGGTGTGACCGTATCTGACAACGTTGGTTTCCGTGCCCACGGACACGGCTATTTCATGGAAGAAGTCAATGAATACGACAATGTTATTACCGGCAACCTGTCAGTGGATGTGCGCTATGGCGAAGAGCTGGCCAATGTCAACGACGGCATTTCCGGGCGTACCCACCATTTCTGGTTGCGGGAAAGCAACCAGATCAGCGGCAACGTAGCCGCCGGGAATAACTGGGACGGCAAAGGCAAGGGCAACAAGACACCCGGCATCGAGGGCCTGGTGGTGTTGCCGTCCACCAAGAAAGATGCCGCGCCCCTGGTCTCGGATTTCGAGTGCCTGGGATGCGGGGGTACCGGCATGTGGAGTGCCGGACCCAATACCCTGTTCGAAGACCCGAAATCCGCCTACGCCATCGTGTCCGGCTACCAGGCCTGGGACCGATGGAATACCGACTCCCGCGGCAGTGAGTTGCTGCGCCCGCTGTTTCTGTTCAATGGCAACAACGATCTGTTTAAAGCCACCGGTGACTGGGGGGACTGGGTGCCCTGGGCAAGTCAGCTTTATGTCAACTACGGGGAGATCCTGATCTCCGATGGCATCCTGGCTGGAGACATCGGTATTCACGCCCACTACGGCGCGCGATTTTCCATCGACGGCGGCTCCGTCCACGGCAATATCCTGCTGGACCAGACCTACTGGGAGCTGGTAGCCAACATCAGCAATGTCGAAGTCTATACCGATACCCTGGTATCCAAGGGATATGGCCATGATCACCGTATATCGCCAGGGTTTGCCCGACTGGAAAACCTGTGTTTTTTCTCCGAGTGCAGTGACAGCACAGTGGGTGGTTTTTCCGCCATTATTACCGGTCGTCAGTTCACGCCGCTGCTGGACCCGGTGGTGAACCTGATTGATGATCCCGCACTCAAGTACGTGGCCTTTTCGCAGTCCCTGCCGACCTCTGGTTACGTGCGTATTCCCAAGGGTCTTGGCGCCAAGTACTGGGCCATCGCTCCGGCCGGTTCCGGTGACTATACCAGTATCCTGGCCATCCAGGAGCGGGAAAGCAAATGGGAACGCAACCTGGGACTCTACGGGGGATACCTGGACGGCCTGCCGCCGGGCAACTACGACGTCAGGCTGTATGCCGGTAACAGCGAGGATACCTTTGTCGCTGCCGGCTCGGTGGCGGTCTACGAAGGACTGAAACATGATATCTGCCTGGACGGCCAGGCCTGTGCGGCGGAAGACAGTCCGACAGTGGTGATCAGCTCACCGCTGGTCAATACCTATAACTCCGGCGACCCGGTTTATTTCTCCGGGTTCGCCAATGATCTCTCGGACGGACAGCTCACCAGCCAGATTCTGTGGACCTCCAGCCTGGACGGCGTATTGGGTAATGGCTCGGGATTCCAGCGGCAGCTGTCAGACGGCTACCACACCATCCAGGCGTCGGTGTCTGACTCGGAAGGCAACCAGGGTGTTGCTGAAATCACTGTCAAGGTCGGTGTCGTCAGCGCACCGACTTCATCTGGCGGTACGTCCGGTTCCACCCCGATTCCCCAGATTACCCTGGCCTCCGGCGTGGCTGTTTACTTCGCCACCAAGACCTGTGGCAATGGCCTTGACCCCCACTGGCAATGTGGTGGCAGTTGGACATCCATTGACGCGATTCAGGCAGACACCTGGGTTGCCTATTGCAGTCTCGGCGAGTCCACCTACAGTGAATGTTTCGGTGCCGACGCCTATAAGAGATTCGGAGACCTGGACCTGAACGATGCCATCGGCGCCTGTGTCGGAGTTGCCCTGGAGGGTGGCTTTCGCAACGACTGCGAGAACGCCAAGGGTCCTGATGGCCGGGGTTCGCATCAGTACGTGTTGATCGCAGACCTGCTGGCCACCGGCGACACCGGGTCCGAACAGGGTGCCGGCGCCGAGGTTAACGATGGTCGCACGTTACCGGACGACAATATTGACGGCTCAGCCGGTGGTGATGACGGTACCCAGGATCCCACCGAAGCGGATACGACAACCGATCCCACTGACGATAGCGCTACCCAGGGTGACGGTGATAGCGGCAGTTCCAGTAGCGAAGGCACCGTTGAACCTACCGGAACAGGGTCCGATTCCGGCACCGACAGCACGGACAGCGGTGGGGAGCCGGCTGACGGTTCCACGGCCACTGAAGACGAAACTGTTGAAGGTGACCAGGATCCGGCGGCAGGGACCGGCGATCCGACCGACAACCCCGACAACCCCGAAAGCGCTGACGGAACTGACAGCAGTGCCGAAAGTGGTGGTGAAGACACCTCCGGTGATACGGAGAGCCACTCCGGCAGCACTGACGACAGCACCGAGGGTGACAGTACAGCATCGACCAGCCCGGAAACAGGTTCCGACAGCGCGGATGGTGGTGACGGTGAACAATCTGGTGGAAATGCCGGGGAAAACACTGGTGGAAATAGCGAAGACAGCACCGATGCAACCGACAGTGCCACCCCAAGCGTCACCGGTGTCACGGTCACCGGCAGCGGCTCCCAGAGCACGCCTGACGATACGGCGTCGGCAGATGATGATGCCGGTGCGGATGCCGATGCCGGGGACACGACTACTGGTGTTCTGGTGTCGGGAGGTGCACCCGGCGGTAGCACCGGTTCTTCCACTACCGGTGAGGACAGTACAGCGGATTCCGGGGAATCAACGGATGAGCCCAGTGAAGGATCGACCTCCACCGGGTCCGGGGATTCCGGCAGCAGCGCCGCCAATGTTATCCCGTCGGGGGCCGTGGTGTTCAATTCCAAGACCCTGTCCGATGTTGACAACAACGGCACCATTATCGGCGGCACGCTTGCCGGCACTATCGACAATCGCGACGGTACCCTGGTCAATGTCACCCTGGCAGCCGACGCGGTGGTAACCGGCGGTCGGCTATCCGGGACCCTGGCGGGTAGCGGACAGGTGAACGATGTCCTGCTGGATATTTCCGCCATCGACGGCGACGTACAGATTGGCTACGGCACCAGTGTGACCCAGGCCATGCTCAACGAAGCGGCCATCGCCGGCATGGAATTGACCGGTGCGGTGAGGCTGGGCAGCAGCAGGCTGGACGCCAGTCAACAGCTTATCCACTCCGGGAATGCCGAGAAGTTCACCATTGCCGACCTGGTCAAGCAAGGCATCAACGAGTACCTGGGACAGAAATCCACCACGATCAGGGTGCTGAACGAAACCGGTATCCTGCAGGTGGATCATGATTTTCTGGAGGCTTCCGCTCAGATCAAGCCCATCTCCGTGTATGCCACGTCCATGTCCAACGGTGTCGAAATCCTCTCCACCGGCGTGATCAGGATAGTAAGGAAAGGATTGGCGATCTACCTGATCGATGTGACTGTGACTAACTGAAATCTTGATGGTTCCGGTCATTAAAAGCCCCCGCTTGCGGGGGCTTTTTTTCAGCTGCACTTACCGCCTCGTTCACCGCGATTGGTAATCCGTGACTCTGTCGATTAAGCTGCGTCAGACACGCCGGCACCCCGGGTTTCCGCTACCGGCGACACTGCGACCTTCGAGATCATGCGTTTGTAGATGCCCGTGAATACTTATCTGCTCAAGAGGAACCTGGCGGCCGCCGTCGGTCTGCTGGACTGGAAGTGGCGACGCCTGCCCGCCGGCCTTTACATCTATAATTTTCATCGAATCGGCGACTCCGGCGAGACGCCCTTCGATCCCAATGTTTTTTCCGCCACCGCTGAGCAGTTTACCCGGCAGTTACAGGCCCTGTCGGCCAGATTTCGCGTAATCGGCATCGACGACCTGCGTAAGCTGGTCGAGTCCGGGAAACAGCCGGACGAGCCGATGGCGCTTATCACCTTTGACGACGGCTACGTGGACAATTACACGGTTGCCTGTCCCATTCTCAGGTCTCTTGACCTGCCGGCAGTGTTCTTCCTGCCGACGGATTTTATCGGTAACCAGGCCCTGCCCTGGTGGGAAGAAGCTGCCTGGATAGTGCGCAATACCAGCAGGGCATCCCTGACCCTGCCCGGACTGGATACTCCCGTGGTAATCGATGGGGCCCGAATGGAGATGTCGATAAGGCAGGTATTACGCTATTTCAAGGATTACCCGGGCAGCAGCCTGGATGAGAAAATGGTTCAGCTCAAGGAACAGTGCCAGGTCGCACCGGACCCGGCTGCCGCGGCGAACCTGTTTCTTGACTGGGACCAGGTCAGGAAGATGCGCGACCTGGGCATGGCCATCGGTTCCCATACCTGCTCACACCGCATATTGTCCCAGTTGCGCCTGGATGAGCAGGAGCAGGAGCTGGCCGAGTCGAAACGCATTATCGAGGCCGCTATCGGTGATGAAGTCATGTCGCTGGCCTACCCGGTTGGCGGCGTGGAAACCTTTACCGCTGCAACCCGGCAGATGGCGGAACAGTGTGGCTATCGGCTTGCCTTCAGCTTTCCGGTCGGCGGTGGTGCAAGCCGGAACCCCGCCGGTTGTCCGCTGGCTCTGCCCAGGATATCGCTGGACCTGTTGCACCAGTTACCCGATATTCAATATGCAACTGTTTATTCCAGAATATCCTGACCTGCATTCCGTGATGGGCGCGATTGCTGCAGGTAAAAACGTCCCAATGTCCGGTGCTTATCCGGTGTTTTCCCTGCTCTGACGCCGAGCCAGCCAGTCGCGTTTTATCCGTGAGGCCAGCCTCCTCATCCTTGCCGCAGCATGTCGGCTTCGACCGCCCAGTTTGCGTGGAAATACAACCAGGTCGAACAGGGTCGCGTCACTTTCGCAGAACCTGTTCTTGTAGCTGCCCTCGAGGGAGCCTTTCATCAGGTCGTAGAACCCCGGATTGCCAGACAGGGCGCGCAGGCACAGCAGGTGCAGTAAGGTGCCCGGGGAGTGGGTGGCGGCATGGCGGTCGGCGCCGGACGTATAGAAGTGCAGGGTATTGTGAAACTCATAGTAGTGATTGATGGCTACCGGTTCGTCACCTTCCAGCAGGCAATAGAAGCGTTGCTCAAGTTGCGGTTGTTCCCGGTGCAGACGGTGGTGGAAGCGATTGAATTTTTCATCCACGAAGGCTCCGGTCTCGCCACGCTCGTTCCAGGCCCGGGTGTGGAGCCGTTTCAGCGTCTGCCAGTTTACCGCGTAGTCGCGATCCGGGAGACGCTTGAAATGCAGCGAATCCTGCCGATCGAAACGGTTCAACAGCTCCCTGGATTTCCGGCGCTGGTTGCGGCTGAAATCCCGGCAAAGTTCCTCGAATGACCTGGCAAGATCCAGCCGGAACCGTCTGCCCACCGGCATCTCCAGGTGGTAGCGGCATCGCCTGCAAACCTGGCGCGCATGGCTGTTTTCCAGGCAATTGACCATCTCTACCGGGGCGTCCAGCCCGGTTTCAAGGAAACCGGCCATGGTCGCGTACAGGGCTTGCTGATCTTGGTAGGCCGGGTCGACCAGGAAATCCAGGTACTCACTGGCCACCTCGCAGTGTTCCGGTTCGCCGCTGCCCAGAAAGCGGACTCTGCCTTCCCGGCGATCATGGTACAGGGGTAACAGCGCCACGGGTTCGTCGCCGTCCATCACCAGGGTTAGGCTAAGGGCATAATGCGGCAGCCAGAAATGGTGCAGCCAGTTTTCTGTCCAGGCGAAGGAATTGCACAGGCCGGCACCGGTGTCGGCGGCCATCAGGCTGTGCCAGGCATCGCCAAGTCGGGCGAAGTCCCTGGTATCCGTGTAGTTGACAATTGACAGCATCGGGTCCGGTCGGTATCCAGCCTGGCACTGGCCGCTGCTCACAAAAAATTGCGCAGCCTCCTGCCGGAGGCCTGGAATCAGCGTTCAGCTCTGGCGTATTTCTGAAATGGTGGTCCGGTACTTGCCCGTCCGGGTCAGGGGAATATCGTCCACCAGGTCGATCTGAATCGCCATGTCTTTCCCCAGTACCTTTCTTATTTCGTCCTGGCAGAAGGTGAGTTGAGCATCCGAGAGCGGCTCTTTCAGTGCCAGCTTGAGAACAATGGCATCACCGGCTTTCTGAATGACCTGGTACTTGTCTATCGCATCGAATTCTTTCATGAGGTGGGGGAAAAAGCCGCCGGAAACCACTTTGCCACTGGTCGCCACGATCTCGTCCATGGTGCGGCCACTGACGTCCCTGATCAGGGGCAGGCCACGACCACAGGAACAGGCGGCTTCTCCCTGGATGGCGATATCGCCATTGCGGTAGCGGATAAACGGCATGCCGTAGTTGTGCAGGTCGGTGATGACCACGTCACCGGCTTCACCTGGCGCCGCCGGTCTGCCGTCGTTGAGAATCTCCACGTACAGATTGTCCACGGTCACGTGCAGGCCCTCGTGCTTTTCACACTCGGCAGCGATGAGCATGAATTCCCGGCAGCCGTAGGTATTGAACACCCTGGTCTGAAAAGCGTTCTCGATGGTTTCCCGCTGGTAGTCATGGAGTTTCTCGGCACCGGTAATGACCGCCGGCACCGTGCAGTCGGTAATGCCGTTGTCGGCAGCGAACCTGGCCAGGTTGTAGACGGCCGAGGTGAAAGCCACGATACCGTTGGGCCGGCGGGCCTTGATAGTGGCCAGGCAGCGGCGCATTTCGTCTTCGGTGAAATCAAAGCAGTTGAACATGATGCGATTGAAGGCGCGGTGGTAAAGCCCGGTCTTGAATTGCCTGAAGGCCGTCGGCTTGCCGACGTCAACCCCCCAAATGTACACGGTTGGCTGCCCGGGTCCACAATTGGCCCATTGGTAGCCACGATAGGCCGCCGCGGTGCGCCATTCATTGCTGTCACGGCTGATGGCAAACTGCACGGGTACACCGGTGGAACCGCCGGTGGATTTGTGGATGACCGTATCAGCCTGATCCCGGGCGATCATTTCCTGCTTGTGGGCAACGATGTCCTCCCGGGACAGAACCGGGAGCCTGCTGAAATCGTCGTAACCGGTGATTTTTTCCGGAACCAGCCCGGCAGCCTCGAACGCCCGGCGATAGAAAGGCGACTGCCCATAGGCGTGGGCCAGGAGTTTTTCCAGTGCCTGCCACTGCAGCGACCGCAGTTCTTCCGGGGATTTCCACTGGTTGGCGGTCATGGCCTCCAGGTAGTTCAGGGTGTTCCTGCCCTTGATCCGGGTCTCGTAGAGCGGGTAGAGGTACCGGCTGAACAGTGTTTCATACATGAGGCAGGGACTCCGTCCGGGACTCTGGGGGCTGGCCCGGTCGCTGCAGGTGCCCGATTGATTGAAATGCCTGGATGACAGCAAACAGGAAGCAAACAGGTAGGTTGGTAGTATAAAGGATTTTACCGCCTTCAGGCTGTGCGCCCGACCACGACAGGGGTAAAATTCCCAGGCTGGTGAGTTCCCCTGTGTACCCCGTGATACGGTGTATCCGGGGGCAGTAAAAAAAGCTGACAGTAGGCGGAAATGGCGTTGAGCCTTGGAAATACCACGCTTTTGCGGATTATCCGCCACTCCCGGGCCGACGGACCCGCCACCGGGTGTCAAAAAACTTTACATTTTGGTTTTACTGGCCGGATCGACAAATTTAACTTATTGAAAATGTTGAAAAAATAAAACTGGCACGGTTAATGCTTCTAACTTGAGCAAGGGTAATTCCTGACTGTCCACACCGTGACAGGGATTAATCAGGAAAAGCCGGAATTGAATTGCTTTTAAAACCTAGATGGAGATTTCATGATGAATATCAAGCAATTAGGAAAGATCACAGCGGGCCTGACGATGGTGTTTGCCGCCAGTCAGAGTTTCGCCGGACCACTGAATATTACCAGTATCGGTGGCAACTTCGAAAACGCGGTAACGGCACCTTCAGGCGGCGGCACCATCGCTTATGTTGATGGGGCTACCGACAATGTATCCTGGGGTGTTCCTGTACCATCGACTGGTCCCAAGTCAAGCTACGACTTCACCGTCAACCAGGCTCTGGTAGGCACCTCACCCAACCTGGACACACCGTTCCTGCTGGGCACGCTGGTGCACAACAACAACCCCATCCTGGCGCCGATCCTGGTGTCCGTGGACTATGCACTTGCCCTGGGTACAAATGGCGTTCCCTCTACGGTGAATTATTCACTGTTTATTGAACACAACGAGACCCCAAACCAGCCTTGTCCTGCGCCGGGGTGTAACGACATCGTCACCGCCAGCGATCCGGCTAACGCCGATGTGATCAGCCAGAATGGTGATAACTACATCCTGACACTGCTGGGCTGGGCCGCAACCCAGGGTGGTCCTATCGGTGGCCTGGATCTGGAAACGGTTGAAGGTCAATCTACTCCTGGCTTTCTCTACGCCCAGCTGACCGAAGCCCCTGAGGTTGTTCCGGAGCCCGGTCTGCTGAGCCTGCTGGGACTTGGTCTTCTTGGTCTGGGTGCTACCAGGTTAAGAAAATCCTCTTGAGAGGATAAGCTGTAATTAACCTGTAAAGGCAATTCAAGTTAGAAGGAAAGGGGGGGCTGGAGTGCCCCCCCTTTTTTTATTGCGCCGGAGTTGATGGAGTTACGCTGGTTTCTGTCAGCCCGGTTTTCCTGTCCCGCGGTCCACGGCGCTTAGAGCGCATCCTCTCTCTGGCCCATCCTCCCCGGCCCAACCGTGAGACTCTTCCCCGTCCACCGACAAGACATTCCGCCGGTCAACCATGACTAGGCACCGGCGTTAACCAATGGCAGGCATCGTCGGGATTGCTGGTGATAGATTGCCGGCGACCGGAAAATCCGGTGGTCTTGCCAGGATTTCCACTATGCCGTGGCTATCGGCCACAGTGCCGATTGTGGCTCGGGTCGCATAAATGTTGTATCAGGCTAAACAATCGCCCCTGAATGCCGCAAAATACACTGAGCTCTACCCCTAAAAACCTCATCGGAACAAGTTACCCCACGGTGCGAATTCACAATATTGAATGTGTCGATCAAGGCGACAGCCAGTTGCTGTCAGGCAGGGTCGATGAGCTGACACTGTGGTTCCGCTTGCCAGCCAGCCTGGAAATCGATCCTGCCGATGCGTCCCCGTTTGTTACCGCCGCCTTTATCCCGGCCATGCTGCTGGGTGAAGCCCTCTCGGTGGATGACGAATACCGGGTGTCCACCGGGCTTGCCGCCAGCCTGCCGCGGCTCCATGACATCTATTCGGCCTGGAATCCACTGTTTAAACCTGTCCGGTTAGAAGCGAGACTTGCCCAAAGCCAGGCGGCCAATCCAGGAGGCGGCTGTTTTTTTTCCGGGGGCGTTGACGGCACCTATTCCCTGCTGAAAAACCTGGATACTGTCCGCTATGCACTGTTGATCAACGGTTTCGATTTCAACATGGATGACGAGGCCTGGGGAGCAATGGTGGCCAGAAACCGGCAATTCTGCCAGGCAATGGACAGGGAACTGGTGGCCATCGAGACTAATTTCAAGAGTTTCACTTCCGCCTTCGGCCTTGCCAGGGCTGCCAATTATGGCTCGGTACTTGCCGCCATCGCCCAGGTTCTGAGACTGGAAACGGTTTATATCAGCACGGGTGACAGCTATCGCTGGGTCGTGCCCGAGGGCTCCCACGTGTTGACTGATCCGCTGTGGTCCACCGAAGTCACCACTATCGTTCATGACGGGCTGGAAGCCAATCGATCGAAAAAGATTGCCTTTATCAGGAATTATCCCCTGGCTATGGAAAATCTCTGGGTATGCTGGGAAAGCCCTGATTACAACTGCGGTCGCTGTTCCAAGTGCATTCGCACCTGGATTGCCTTGACGCTGAATGGTATCGAGGATTTCCACTTCGTCAACGAGGTGTCCATCAAGGACCTGAAATCACTGTCGGTAACCGATGAGGATGATCGGATTTTTTTCGAGGCATTCATGGAAGAGGCCCGGGACAAGGAGCTGCTGACAATATACAAGATTCTGCGCAACCGGATCCTGATGTTCGAATTCAGGACGCTGGTCAGGAAGACGCTGGCACTTTGTTTTCCCAGGCTTGACCGCTGGTTGCTGGCGAGGCGTCCGGCGGCCGACCGCCAGGTGGAGATCGGCTTTCTGCCGCGTTACTCGGATTCGCTGGTCCTTGCCCGGGTCCGTGCCCACCGCGCAGCCGGCGAGTTGCACCAGGAAGTACCCCGGATCGGCTCCGTATACGAGGGAGGTTGAACCGTGTCGACCTCACACGACAGTCTTTGGGCAGGCTCCAGGTCAGCGCTGCGTGAACGGGCATTCGATCTCTACTCCCGCTGGTTCAGGCGAAAACTGTCGGTGCTGTTTACCGGAAAACTGCGGGCCAGGGACCTGGAACTGGAGGTGAGGAGGCTGGATGCCAGGTCCCGGGAAGATGTCAATTCGCTGCTGGAACAGCAGGTCGACGACGATGACCGGACCGTGGCCGGGATCGAGTCCAGGCGCTTCAATTTCGCTCACTCCTGTTTTGTGTACTTCGGTATCTATAACGGGAGCGAGCTGGCTGCCCTGTGGTGGCTGAAGATTGTCCGGCGCAACACGGTGGAACCCAGCATGATAATAGCGAAAAAATGGCGGGGCAGGGGACTGTTGTCAAGCCTGCATCATCGTAACGAAGCGATTTACCGGCGGCAGCGGATCAGTCACCGGTACCGGGTCAACAGGAACAATCCTGTGATGGTGGATTTCTACCGCAAGCAGGGAGTTGCGGTTGATCATGTCGAGGGACACCTGTGCGTCTACGAGATACGTTACTGATTGCGCCAGTCTGCCGTTACCGGGCAAGCGCTGAGGAATCACCGGATCAGGGCTGACAACGAATGCGCACTACCGATCGATACAGAATCGCTCAGGTTCAGTAAAGAATCACTCCTGGCACAGCCTGACATTACAAGCCTGCCAGGTCAGTCACGCAGGTGCAGATTGGTTTACCGTCATTGCGGGCTTCACGGGAGATTTACGCCGGACTGTTTCCATGACGAAGCCGTGGCATGAAGTTATTCTGCGCCCGGGACTTACGTGTAAGGTATCGCCCACTGAACCTGGACTGTCAGACTGCGAGAAAGTCTGACAATTCCCGCCGTTTTTTTAATCGGGTCCCGCGAAAACACTGGGCTGCTCCAGTGAGGCTGGAATGAAATGGTCACTACCACAGGCATGTCAATGCAATTGCAGGGAAGTCATGTATACTTCGGCGCATAACCAATCTGGATATTCTGGTCAGTGAAAATTACCGATATCAAGCTAACGTCATCGCCCGACAGTGCGATTCTGTCGGCAATGCTCGATGACTTTCTCCTGGAATACCGGTTTCCGCCGGATTTTCAGCTGGAACGTCGGGCGGATGCGTTTGTCGCTGCAGCACTGGTGACTTCCATGTACCTGGGACAGGATATTCAAATCGAAGACGATGCCCCGGTGTCTCCCCTGTTATTGAAGAACCTCGACACCCTTCAGGATGTGTACGTGTTGTGGGGACCCCAGATGCACCAGAATTTCAAGCGCATCGAAATCAGCGGTGGTGTTGTTCGGGCAGCCGGGGAAGCGGGTGATGTGTCCTCCGGTGGGACAAAGGTAAGCGACAAGACCGTCTCGTTTTTTTCCGGTGGTGTCGACGGCACCTACACCTTCCTGCGCAACGCTGCCGCTATTGATTTCCTGTTGTTTTCCCGGGGAATCGATATGCAACTGGACAACACCGGAGCGTTCGACGAGGCGTTTCAACTGAATAAAGGATACCTTGACGAGTTCGACAAGCCGCTCTTCAGCATAACCACCAATGTCCGCTACCTGAGCGCCCGGCATGACCTGAGCTGGAATTACTGGCTTGCCGGGGGCCTTGCCAGTATTGCCATGGCGGGCGGCTTCCGCCGATGCCTGGTTGCCTCGAGTCTTTGCTATGCCGATATGTTTCCCCATGGTTCGACGTTTGCCACGGATCATCTCTGGCGTAACGAACACACGGAGATTATCCATGACGGCGCGGAAAGTACGCGACTGGATAAAATACGCAGGCTGAAGGAATCGCCGAAGGCGCTGGAAATATTGCGGGTCTGCTGGCAGGACAGGGGTTATAACTGCGGTGAATGTGAAAAATGCCTGCGTACCATGGTCAGTCTGCGATTGCTGGATATTTCCACACCCTCGTTTCCCGAATGTACCGACCAGCTGATCAAGGAGAAGGTTTCACGATTGCGGCTCTACGAGGACTATGACGTGGCCTACCTGATGGAAAATCTCCAACTGGCCCGGACCAGGAATGACGTCGTGTTAATCAAGGCACTGGAGAAGGTTCTCAGGGATTTCGAACTGCGCAAGGCGATGAAGCTGCTGGATCACGCCGTGCTGTCCGGCAGGATGCAGAAGATTAAAAACGCATTGCGGCGCCGTAAATGAGGTGACTGCAGCAACCCGGGTCCGGCACGGGTGGGCAGAATTACCCGGGCCTGTTGGCAACTGGACGATGGCGAACGCAAACAGTTATCCTGCAGAGTATTCCCTGTAAACCGGAGAGGATGTCGAAAGCGGTAACAGGACAGACTGGCAAAGTGGTAAAAAATCTCACTTTAGTCCTGACAGCGTCCAGGGTGCGCATGATGTAGCAGGGCAGGATTGTTTCCCGGTCCTGACAGCCAATCCGGTGACAAAATGTGACTGGACAACCAAAAGTCGGAATGCCGCTTACAGTGCGCTCGCCGGCGCTGTTGAATTGACAGGCCTGCGCGGTAAATGCTGGAAATTTCCCTGTGGTTCAGGCAAGTTGATTGCATCCCGCTAGTAGAATCTGCAGTCAGGCAACTGAATCTTAATCCGGGTACCTGCAACGGTGGACAGAATTTGTGACAGTAGTCACATTGTTGTCACGTTACCCTGGCTGTATGTTGACTTTTGACTTGTGGGTGTTTTAATGGCCAGAGTCGCTAAGCACCTGATTTCTTTGTATGTTCAGTAAGATACGCCGAGTACCAAAAGTAGTTTCTGGCGCTGGCTCAGGTTCGGGAATTGCTTGGATTCCGGCCGTGGCACAGGTTGCCAAAAAAGTGTAATAAATTTTTAGATGAACAACAGTGCGTGATGGGGAATAAAACAAGATGAAGGGTATACCAGCAGTTTTCATGCTCGCGGTGATTCTTACCGGGTGCGGCTCCAGCAATCCGGCGCCGCCGCCAAGTGGTACTGACCTGCCTCCCGGTACCGAAGACGAGGCCACCACCTACCAGATAGGTGTTGGCGACGTGGTCTCGGTGAACGTATGGGGTAATCCTGATCTCAGCATCCAGGTACCGGTGCGACCGGACGGTAATATCTCCATGCCTCTCATTGGCGATATCCCCGCCAGCGAAACCAATCCGGAGGTTCTGGCGGCAACCATTACCGATCTACTCAGCGATCAGGTCCGCAACCCGCAGGTCACAGTGATCGTTACCCAGGTCAACAGCACCGAATACAGTTACCGTGTTCGGGTTACCGGCGCCGTGGCAGCGCCGCGCTCAATTCCCTACGCCCGGGGCATGTCGGTGCTGGATGCCATACTCGAAGCCGGCGGTCCCACGGACCTGGCCTCGGCCAATCGTGCCAGGCTGTATCGTACCGTCGAAGGTCGCCTCATCGAGTTGGAAGTTCGTCTGGACGATATCCTGCTGCGCGGCAACCTGGAGACCAATTACCCGATCAGGCCCGGTGACGTCATTACCGTACCGGAGCGGCTTTTCTAGCAGGTACGGATGGCCGATACCTGCAGTTATTCCTGACCGGGATGACAGCCTATTGAACTTGATGTGAGAGTTGAACGATGAATTTTTCCAGTCTAGAAGAGATGATTCAGGTCTACGGCCGTGCCCTGTCGGACAATCGCCTGGTATTCGGTGCCATCGGCGTGGGGGTGGCAGTGCTTACCCTGCTGCTGGCCGTGACCTGGCCCAAGAGCTATACCGCCTCCGCCACGATTTACGCCGACAACAGCAATCTCCTGCGGCCGCTCATGGAAGGGGAAACGCCGGTTTCCGGTAACATGGTTGATCAGGCGAGAATGGCCCAGGATATCCTGTTCAGCAATGAATACGCCGACGCCATCCTGGAGGTGGCCGGATATCAGCCGGCCGGCCTGTCGCCGCTGGAGAAAGATCAACTGATCAACCAGATCGAGGGCAGCACCGAGATTTCCAACGAAGGCCGTGGCGCTGCCCGGCTGGTCAGGATTGCCCACTCGGATCCGGACCCGGTGAAAGCCTTTCAGGTTACCCAGAAGTACACGTCAATCTTCATCGAGCAGGCCGCGCTTTCCGAGCAGGAAGACAGCCGCCGCGCCTTTACCTTCATTGAAAATCAGGTGTTGTCCTACCAGCAGAAGCTGCAGGAGTCGGAAGCCCGATTGAGCGCTTTCAAGTCCGCCAATAACCTGGGCACCCTGGCCAATGCCAACAACCGGATCGCCGCCTACCGCGCGGACATCGAGCAGATCGACCTGCAGCTCGCGCAGTTGGACAGGCAGATTGAAACTGTCCAGGCCCAGTTGGCCGGCGAAATCCAGGTAGCCAGGGACCTTTCCCAGGTGAATTCGATCCGGGCCAGGATCAACTCGCTGCAGATCACCCTGGACAGCCTGCGGTCCCGTTTCCACGAAACCTATCCCGACGTGGTCCAGGTGCGAACCCAGATCGAGGATCTTCAGGCCATGCTGGACAGCGGGGATACCTCCGGCTATGTCGCCCCCGACCAGCTGGCCGCGGAAGGCGTCATGACGCTGCAGCAGGAACTGCGCAGCCGGCTGGCCAGCCTGCAGACCGAGAAGGAAGCCAGGGTCAGTCAGCGGGAAAGCGTGGTTTCGCTGCTGCAGGCCGAGGAGGACCGGGCCCGGCGAATCAATCAAACCGAGGCGGAACTGGCGGAACTCACCCGAGACTATAACGTCACTCAGAACTTCTACAACGTGATGCTGCAGCGCCTGGAAAACGCCCGTGTTTCCATGCACTTGAATGAAGAACAACAAGGGATCACGTTCAAGATCCAGGAGCCTGCCGCGATCCCGACGCAGCCGGATGGATTTTCCTTTTCTCAACTCATGATCGGCAGCCTGCTGGTGTCCATCGGCGTGCCCCTGGCCGCCATGGTGGCCATGGTCGAGGTGGATCCCAGGATCCGGTCCGAGTCCGCCTGGTCGGAAGACTGGCCGCCCCTTCTGGCAACGGTGCCGCCCTACGAGTCATCCGGTGACTCCTGGTGGCGGTCCAATATTACCTACCTGGCAATACTTGGGGTTATCGCGGTGGGGCTGTATGGCGCCACCGGCTATCTCTATCTGGCCGGATTTTTCGAGTCGGCCTAGGCAGACAGGAACAACGAGGAAGTTATGAACACGTCCGACGAAGGAAAGCGATCACCCAGGTTTGTTATAATCGATTCCCAGGTAAACGTTCCGAGCAATGTCAATGTCGGCATTACGGATACCAAGGCGCTGGAAAAATCCAGCGTGGAATCAGATACCCAAACCCAAAACGCAGTCAAGTCGACCCGGTCTGAGTCTGGTTTTTCCAGAAAGGAATTGAGCCGGCGAAGGATAATACACCCAGGTATGAAAAATCCGGAAGTGCTCAATGCGTTCAGGAGCCTGCGGCTTTCACTGACGAAAAAGATGACCGGGCCCAATGCCGTGATTCTTGTCAGCGCGGTGAACAGCGGCGGCGGCGGCAGCTTTACGGCAACCAATCTTGCCACGGCCTTCACCTTTGAAAAGGACCGTGAGGCGTTGCTGATTGATTGCAACATGATGGATCCGACATTGCACAAGTCCCTGGACGTGGACCATGAAGCCGGGCTCTGCGATTACCTGACCGGAAAGACTGACAATGTAGAACAGCTGATTTATCCCACCGGTATACCCAGGCTCAGCATGGTTCCCTGCGGTTCGGAGAACATTGATAGAGATGGCCTGGTGGAGTTGTTTACCGATGATCGCATGCGACAGTTCATCGAGCAGGTCCGCGGGCTGCAGGATAACCGGACCGTATTGCTGGATGCCGCGCCGATACTGGATTCAGCAGATACCAGGGTGCTGGCTGAACTCAGTGAACTGGTGGTCGTGGCGCTGCCCTACAAGGGTGCAACCTCGAACCGGGTTGCCAAGACTATCGAGGAGTTTGGTGGCAGGGAAAATATTTCCGGCTTCGTCATGGTAAATTGACCGCCTGACACAGCTCCAGTAAAACCAATAACAAGGATATTCATCGTGCTATTTACAGCATCAGGTCTGCACAATAAACCTTCCTGCGCGTTGTTAACACAAATTATACCGCTGGTCCGGCGACAGTTGCCGGTAATGATGACCCTGGTGCTGGCCCAGCACGGCTGGGCCGATGTCGGAGTCAGCGGCACGCTGGAATACCTGGGCAACCCCGAACGGATTGAGGACAGCGACAGTGATGTCATGCGCGCCCTCAGCGTCGATGCCAACTATGCGCGGGAAACCCAGAATTTCGATGTCATTTTCGACTATTCGGCATCGAAAGAGGATTACCGCAAGGATCTGCAGTTTGATCGGGAATTTATCGACGGCGCCGGAATCGTGATATGGAAAGCGATTCCTGAAACCCTGAGTCTGCGAGTTTCCAACCGGCGCTCAAACCAGCTGATCGACGCCGGCGTCGCGGCGATTCCCAATAATGAACAGATCGTCAATGTGAATTCCATCGGCCCTACTCTTAACCTGCAGTTCGGGGCGGCCAATGCGCTGACTCTCAGTGCCGACTATGCGCAATCCGACTATGACAAGTCTGCCCGGCTGGACAACGACCGTACTACCCTGAATGCCGCCTACTTCCATGCTTTTTCGGAAATGCTGTCCGCCCAGTTGATTTTCAATGATACCGATACAGAATTCGACGGGGGATTTTCCCTGCTGGACTATCAGCTTTCCAGTCTGTCCGGCAGCCTGGCCTATACCAGGTCGAACCTGACCCTGGAGGCAGAGCTTGGCGAATACCGGATTGAAAGGCAGTCACTCACGCAGAAAGAGCCTCTGCAGCGTCTTACCGGTATTTATCAGTTGAATTCGCGTAGCAGCGTCACGGTCAGTACGGGAAAATCGGTACAGGACCTGATAAGCGATCCCACCCGCTGGTTCGGGTTTCAGCTTGATCAGTCGGGTGGATTCGGCGAGGAGAGGCCGGCAGTAGGCAGTTCTGAAGTCGGCAGTATCTATATCCTGCGGAGCCAATCCGTCAGCTACAACTATACCAATCCGGCAGCATTCAATTTCGGCCTGACCTACCGGGACGAGGACAGGGATTATCAGGGGGTCGATCGCAAGGAAGTGTGGGAGTCCCTGGCTGCCAGTTTCGGCGTTCCCTACGGCGAACGCACCAATATCAACCTGCAGTTACGGTATTCAGAGCTGGACTTTACCCAGGTCGGCGGCTTACAGGAACGGCGTGATGCCAGTCTGGGCGTGGTCTACAGGATGAGCAACCAGCTGACTTTCAGCTTCCGTGCCTACGTCGCTGACCAGGAAAGTCAAAGCCAGATAGACTTCTATAACGATTATGATGACTCCGGTGCGCTGATTTCCGCCTCTTACCGGTTTGGTGACTGGTAACGTGTCCTATGGTCGTTAATGAAACTGCAGATAATTACCAATCTGTTCCCGTTACCCTGGGAACCTGATCGCGCTTCCTTTAACAGGCAGCAGTTCGCCCGGCTGGCATGCCGACACGAAACCAGAATTACCGTAGTCGTAGCCTGGCTCGACGCCGTCAGGAATCGTTCCGGAACAAGCGACAGCAGCCGGTTGAACGGCATGGAAGTGAGCTATCTCCGGTACTTTCAGGTGCCAGGCTTCCTGCGGGCCAGCTATGCACTCACTCTTTTCATGGCGCTGCTGTTCCAGGCCCGGAAAATACGTCGTTTCGCCCCGGACTGCCTGTTGTTGAGCTGGGCCTACCCGGATGCGGTGGCCGGTACCCTGCTGGGAAGACTGTTAAAAATCCCCGTGGTGATCAAGGTTCATGGCAGCGATATCAATATTCATGGCCGTTATCCGTCCAGGGCCCGCCAGATTGCCTGGTCGATGAGCTCCGCACAGGCGGTAATTTCGGTCAGCCGGGATCTGGCTGGCAAGCTCGAAAAGCTTGGTGTTGACAGCAACAGGATTCACGTTGTCTACAACGGGATCGATCACGCGGTATTTCATCCACGGGACAAGCAGGCGGCACGTAGACAACTGGGGCTTGATCCCGGGAGAAAACCGGTGGTGTTCGTCGGTAACCTGAAAAAGGAAAAAGGATGCAGGGAACTGCTTGATGCCTTTACCCATGTTGCAGGAAACGCCCCCGACGCCGACCTTTACTTTATCGGCAATGGCAGCGAGGCCCGGCTGTTGCAGGAGACTGCTTCGCGTGCAGGGCTGGAATCCCGAATTCGGCTGGTGGGTGGCATCGAACATGCTGCCGTTGCGACCTGGTTCAATGCCAGCCACGTCGTGGCACTGCCCAGCTACAACGAAGGGGTTCCCAACGTTCTGCTGGAAGCGATGGCGTGTGGAACGCCAGTCGTAGCGACAAAAGTGGGAGGTATTCCCGAGATTGTCCAGGACAGTTCCGGCATACTGGTCACAGCTCAGGACAGCGACGCGCTGGAGTCGGCCCTGGCAGAATCACTGGTCCGCCAGTGGGATGCCGGGGTGATTCGCCAGACCGTACGGGAATTCAGCTGGGACGCGAATTGCCAACAGGTCACCGGGATACTGGCCGCCGTCGCGGCGAAAGACGACGAAGTCCGGACCTGATGGCAGGACCGGGGGAAGTCAGGGAGTTGAGAAACTGCTGTGAATAGCTTGATTACTGGTTTTATTTTAACCGGCGCAGGCCTGGTCGGTGTTCTGATAGGACTGGAAGTCTATCGAAAGAACATGCATATCTGGTTATGGTCTTACCTGACCCGCCGACCTGTACGCCGCCGGGACGACCAGTTGACCCACGTGATTTTTGCCTTCTGCGATCATTTCGAACCGCAATGGGGAGGTGCCGATTACGAGACCGAATCGCAACGGGTGGATCGCTGGTGCGAGGAATATCCGAAACTGGCAGCGAAACACCGGGATGCCGATGGCTGTCCTCCCAGGCACAGCTTCTTCTATCCGGAGGAGGAGTACCGGGAGGAACACCTGGCCAGGCTGGCGGACCTTTGCCGTGATGGCTTTGGCGAGATCGAAATACACCTGCACCACGATCGCGACACCGCGGAGGGATTGCGGGATAAAATTACCGGCTTCCTTGATACTCTGGACACTACGCACGGTGCTGTAGCGAAGGACAGTCGACAGGGGACATACCAGTTCGCGTTCATCCACGGCAACTGGGCATTGGACAATTCCCGCAAAGACGGCAGATGGTGCGGCGTGAACAATGAGCTCGCGGTGCTGGCAGATCTGGGCTGCTACGTGGACATGACCCTGCCGTCCGCACCCAGCGACACGCAGACACGGAAAATCAACAGCATTTACTATGCCAAGGGCAGGAATGGATGTTCCAAATCCCACGATACCGGTATCGACGTCGAAGTCGGCCGACCGGAATCAGGCGACCTGATGATCCTGCAGGGACCGTTGTGTCTCAACTGGCGGGACAGAAAGTATGGCCTGCTGCCACGAATCGAAAATTCAGATATCCGGGCCAGTTCACCACCGACCCCGGAGCGGGTGGACCTGTGGGTGGATTGCGCCATTCATGTTAAGGGCAGGCCACAATGGCGGTTCGTCAAGATTCATACCCACGGAACCCAGGAAGGCGACATCGATTCCCTGCTTGGTAATCCCGTAGATGACATGTTCAGCTACCTGGAAGAAAACTATAATGACGGACAGAAATATGCGCTGCATTACGTTTCCGCCAGGGAAATGTTCAATATCGTGAAAGCGGCCGAGGCAGGAGAAACCGGGGATCCGGGCCTCTACCGGGACTACAGGATCCAGCCGCCGGCGTACCTTCGGAAATCCGAAGACCAGGTCGACACAGTCAGTGAAGTGAATCGATCAGAGGTAAACCAGTGTTGAATTCGACCACGAAAGGATTGTTGATCGTTGAAGACGACCCGGGATTGCAGAGTCAATTGAAATGGTCGTTTGAAGAATTCGATCCGTTGATCGCCGGCACCAGGACCGAGGCTATCGGTCACTTGCGTCGCGAACGTCCGGCCGTCGTCATTACCGACCTTGGACTGCCACCCGATCCGGGAGGCAGTTCCGAGGGATTTGCCCTGGTTGAGGAAATCATGGATTTCGATCCTGGTATCAAGGTTATCGTCGTTACCGGTCGGGAGGAGAAAGACAATGCCGTCAGGGCTATCGGCCTGGGTGCCTATGATTTTTACCAGAAACCCATTGATGTCGATATGCTAAAGTTCGTCGTTGAGCGGGCTTTTCGACTGGCCACCCTGGAGCAGGAAAATCGCAAGCTCATGGAATCCCAGGCCGGTGGGCATCCTGACGAGATGGTGGGCAGCTGCCCCCAGATGCAGGACGTATTGAAAACCGTCGGCAAGGTGGCCAGTACTTCTGTCGCTGTGCTGGTTCTGGGCGAAACGGGAACCGGTAAAGGCGAGCTGGTCAAAGCACTGCATGCCCAGAGTGATCGCAGTGACGGCAAGCTGGTAACCATCAACTGTACCTCCATTCCCGAATCCCTCCTGGAAAGTGAACTGTTCGGTCATGAAAAAGGCGCATTCACCGGAGCTGTAAACAGGAAAATCGGCAAGATAGAATATGCATCAGGAGGGACGCTTTTCCTGGATGAGATTGGTGACATGCCGGTGCCGCTACAGGCCAAGATTCTGCATGTACTCCAGGAAAAGAAGATCGTTCGACTTGGTGGCAACGAGGAGATACCGGTAGACGTGCGAATTGTCTGCGCCACCCACCAGGATCTGAAACAGTATATCCAGGGCGGACAGTTCCGGGAGGATCTGTACTACCGTATCAGTGAAATAGTCGTCGAGTTGCCTCCCCTGCGGGAGCGTGGCGGAGACATCGTTCTGCTTGCCCAGAAATTCCTGCAGCGCTATGCCGCGCAGCAGGACCGCGTGATCAAGGGCTTCTCCAAGGAAGCACTGAAGGCACTGCAGGCCTACAACTGGCCGGGCAACATCCGTGAACTGGAAAACCGGATCAAGCGGGCCGTGGTCATGGTGGAAAAACCGACGATCAGCGTCTCCGATCTCGAGCTGGACGCACTGAGTGAAAGTTATGTCCCAACGCTGTTGCGGGATGTGCGTGCCCAGGCCGAGATCGAAGCAATAACCATGACGCTGATGAATTCGAAAACACTCAGCGAGGCAGCCTCCAGCCTCGGCGTGACCAGGCCCACCCTGTATAACCTGATTGCCAAGTACGAGTTGGAGAATCACCTGGCGGGTAAACAGGATCAGAACGCCTGACCGGGTCCGGGGAGGGAAGGACTGACTGCTCTTTTTCCATGAGGCCGGTGTTTTAATATGCCTACACAGTTTGGCTTGGTAACATTTTCACTGGCGACTGTTTCCCTGTTGCTGCTGCTGGTAGAGCAGCTGCGCAGATGGAACAGGGGCAAGTCAAGTTTTGTCCTGCTGGTGGCAACGTTGACCACGCTGGTGTGGTCGTTGACCACCCTGTTGCAGCCCTGGCTCGGCGCTTCCAATTTTTATCTTATATCCACTCTTGAAGCGCTTAAAAACGCCGCGTGGTTTACCCTGTTGCTCAGTGTCCTGGGAATACGGGACGCGTTGCTGGCCCGTGGCGGGCCCGACGAGGAACAGAGAAACACAAGGGGTTTGCTGGTCGTTGCCGCGATTACCCTCGGTATCCCCGCGACAATGGTTGTCGGCATTCCATTGATGCATTTTTTCGACGGTGACTTCCTGGCCTATGCACCGGATCTCGGTGGTCAGCCTGTGCTGCTCGGTTTTCTGCTGTCATCTATCGCGGGCCTTGCATTGCTGGAACAGGTGATCAGAAATACCCGGGCCTATCACAAATGGCATCTCAAGTTTCTCGGTCTGGGGCTTGGAGTGCTGTTCACCTACGACCTCTATTATTATTCCGAGGCAGCCCTTTTTGCCCGGATCGACCCGGTACTCTGGCAGGTTCGCGGCGTCGTGGTTGCATTGGCCGTACCCCTGATCGCACTTGGCATTGTCAGAACACGGGAGCAGCCAATACAGCTGAATATTTCACGCAAGCTGGTCTTTCACACCGGAATCCTCGTGGCCGCCGGGTTCTACCTGTTGCTGATGTCAGCCGCGGGTTATTACATCCGGAATTTTGCCGGCGAATGGGGCAGCCTGTTGCGGGTTCTGTTCTGGATAACATCCCTTATCCTGTTGGCGGTACTGGCTTTCTCCGGAAGAATCAGAAGTCTGTTCAAACTTTATATCAGCAGAAACCTGTTCAGTTCCAAGTATGACTACCGTGAAGAATGGATGCGGATAAGCCAGACCCTGTCCAATCCGACGAGCGACGAATCGCTGCCGGACCGGGCCATACACGCGCTGGCGGATATTGTCGACAGTCCGGCTGGTGCCCTGTGGCTTTCCCGGGATGGCTCGCATTATGACCAGATAGCCCAGGTCGAATTCGGCTGGGTGGAGAACGGCGAATTGACCGGAGACGACTACCTTATTCGTTACCTGGAAGAGCACAATCAACTGATCGATCTCCACGATGTCGGTGACGGTTTTGAACTAAGCCGCCTGCCGGGCTGGCTTGGCGAAATGAAAAAGGCCTGGCTGATCGTGCCGCTGGAACTGCATGGCAGATTGTTGGGATTCGTCCTGCTGCGGGAGTCCCGGGTGGACTTCGAGCTCAACTGGGAGGATTACGAACTGTTCAAGGCGGCCGGTCAGCAGACTGCCAGTTACCTGGCGCAGATGACCACCTCCGAAGCGCTGTCTGAAGCCATGCAGTTTTCAGCGTTCAACCAGGGCTCTGCGTTCGTGGTTCACGATATCAAGACCCTGAATTCGCAGCTGTCGATGCTGGTGCACAATGCGGAAAAACACAAAGGGAATCCGGAATTTATCGACGACATGATCAGGACGACGGAACACGCGGTCAGCAAGATGGACTTCCTGCTCAAGCACTTCAAGCGCGGCGAGGACAAGGCAAGCAATACCCTGGATGACGTCAACCTGGCGGAACTGGTGGAAGAGGTGGTGGCATCAAAGAGCCGGTACAAGCCAGTGCCCGCTCTCCAGTGCGAGGATGACGTCCTGGTGGTGCAGGCGAACAAGGCTGAATTGAAATCCGGTATCGGTCATATACTGCAGAATGCCCAGGAGGCGACTCCGGACAGTGGTGAAGTGAGTGTGGAGCTGCGCAAGCGTGGTGCCTGTGCGGAGCTGGTTATCCGCGATTCCGGCTGCGGTATGACCCAGGAGTTCATGCAGACGAGACTGTTCAAACCGTTTGCGAGTACCAAGGGGCTTACCGGCATGGGCATCGGTGTGTTTCAGAGTCGGGAATATATCCGCATGCTGGGAGGTAACCTGGTGGCCAGGAGCCGCATGGGTGAGGGCACCGAGTTCACGCTGACGATTCCGCTGCAGCAACAACAGGAGAGCCGGGAAGCCCTGCAGGCTTCTTCATAGCCCGGCTGTCACCGCGGGCCGTGGTCAGGCAGGTCGCGATTTTTCCTGACAGTAATGCCGACGGGATCGGTGATGGCCATGCCATGGTCATCACCGTTTATCCGCCAGCCCCGCTGAAATCCTACTGCGCCCGGGCGGCATTCAGGTGTTCTTCGATGGAACTTGAATCCGGTGCCAGCTGCAGGGCCCGCTCCAGGACCTGTTGGGCCTGTTGTGATTGCCCCTGCTGATGCAGTATCCAGCCGTAGGTATCCAGCACATTGGCGTTTTCCGGGGCCAGGGAAGCTGCGCGGCCGGCCAGCTGCAGGGCCCGGTCCGGGTTGTCCTCCCGGTACAGCCATGCCAGGTTGTTCAGTGCCACTACATTGTTGGGCGCAGCCCGCACAGCGGCTTCGTAGTTGTCGATGGCTTCGTCTTCACGACCTTCCTGCTGGTGATTCATGGCAACGTACATGTTCGCTGTGCCGTCGGCGGGACTGGCAGCGATCCACTCCCGGAGGAACTGCTGAGCCTCCTGCTGCTGTCCGCTTCTTGCCAGGGTCAGGTACAACTTGTTGCCGGCACTGGATCCCTGGCCGGTTTCCCAGGCACGCCGAAAGGCGTTCAGTGCTGCCTGCTGATCGTTTGCCGCCAGGAGCAGGTCGCCTTCCACCTCGAAACCCAACCCGGAGTCTGGTTGCAGTGTCTTGAGCTGATCGACGTAGGAGTCCACCGCTGCTGAATCGCCCGCCGCCTGGGCGACTCTCGCTGCCACGATCAGTGTGCTCGGGTTATCGCCCTGCAGGGCCAGGGCCTGATCGACTTTCTGCGTGGCGGTAGCCAGGTCCTGGCTGTTTCCGGCGCGGGTCGCCTGGTTCAACAGGATGTTGATCAGGTTGGCCCGGGTCGGTGCAACCTGGTTGCGGTCGAAGGCGATTTGCGCGAACTCCAGGGCCTGGTCCATCTCACCCTGGCTGAGCATGAACTGCGACAGGGTCAGAGGCGGTTCATAAGCCGCCGGGTACTCACTGACGAGATTCTGCACCTGGCCGATTATTTCTGCCACGTTGCCCTGTAACCTGCTGGTGGCCAGCAGGCCTCTTATGGCTTCCGCATCGGTGGGCTGCCGGGCCAGCAGGGAATTGTACTCGGTCTGCGCCTGGAGATAGTCCTCCTCGCTGATGGCAACCCCGGCCAGTCCCACCCGGGCCTGGCGGTTGCCCGGTTCGGCCCGCAGTGCATTGTTGAAATAGTTGCGGGCCTGCTCGGTATTGCCGGCAGAACCGGCAACGTTGGCCGCCAGGATATTATTGAACGCCGAACCCGGATCCTGGGTCAGCCAGCCGTCGATCCGCGCCCGGGCCGCGTCAAAATCACCCTGGGCGACGAGGATGCTGATCAGGCTGGTCTTGGCTTCGTTCAGTTCCGGCATGAGTGCCAGCGCACGTTCCAGTGATGCCACCGCGGATTCCACGTCGCCGAGCTGGAAATAGCTGCTGGAGAGTGAAAAATGTG
>Ga0070726_10000771_pt1 | contig 36354 bp, 21 predicted proteins | sample tdAd471_FD_67275 | JGI IMG/M metagenome (GOLD analysis project Ga0070726, IMG submission 67275) | Marine sediment microbial communities from the Atlantic coast under amendment with organic carbon and nitrate - tdAd47.1 | ecosystem: Environmental > Aquatic > Marine > Coastal > Sediment | place...
GCAGCGTTCCAGGTCGAAGGCTGACATCAGCCTGGTGAAGCCACCGGCCGGTACGATGATATTGTCCCGCGGCACGCTGACCTGGTCGAAATACATGTCGGCGCTGGCCACTCCCCTGAAGCCCATGTGGTGATCCCGCCGGCCAAAGGTCAGTCCCGGCGTGTCCTTTTCCACGAGGACCGCGCCGATACCCCGGGCACCCGGGAGGTTGTCGTCAAACCGACAGTACACCACGTAAGCTTCCGCGTGACCGGCACCGGAACACCAGCGTTTCTGCCCATTGACGACGACCTGGTCGCCACGGGTCTCGGCACGGGTGGTCAGGTCTGTCAACGCGGATCCCGCCTCGGGTTCGGACATGGAAACCGCCACCACCATTTCGCCCCGGCACACCCGGGGCAGTATGCGCTGACGCAGCGTGTCGCTGCCGAAATGGGCAATGGCCAGGCAGGGCCCGAAGCAGCTCTCGAATACCGGGAAGGCCACGGCCACGGAGATCCTGGCGATTTCCTCGAGCACCAGCACCGCATCCAGGTGTGACATCCCGGCACCACCGAATTCAGCGCCCAGGTTGGCACCCAGAAATCCCAGTTCGGCGAATCGCTGCCGCAGCTCCATGCCTGGGGGCTGGTCGCTGATCTCGATCTGCCGGGCGATTTCCGGCAGTTCGTTGGCGGCAAACCTGCGGGCCGTTTCCTGAAGTTGCTGTTGTTCTGCGGTTAATTGAAAATCCACTGAGTTTCTCTCCTGGCCAACGACCATGCTTCACCGATACCTGGTGCCATGGACGGACCCCGGCACAGCTTCCCGGTTGACAAACTACGACGCGATTATACGAGCTGCCTGCCCAGGGGCACAGTGCAGGTGATGACCTGGCTGCACGACAGCGGCGCAATGCCCAGAGAATGTCGGCTCGGTCTGCTGGCGGGTCCGGCGTTGGCTGGCGAGGTCGCCGCGTCATTTCCATCCGAGCCCCTGCTTCAGCGACGGTCAATGTCCTGTTTGCCGGCTAACGGGCAGTTGCTATACTTGCGCCCTTTTTCACCGGGCAGGGTCTCCTTATTCATGAATCCAAAACAATTGCGTAATGAGATTCAGCGCCGGCGGGTTCTGGCAATTATTTCCCACCCGGATGCCGGTAAAACCACGATCACCGAGAAACTGTTGCTGCTGGGCAGGCTGATCCAGGTTGCAGGGACTGTCAAGGGTAAGAAGTCGGATCGTCACGCCACCTCGGACTGGATGGCCATGGAGCAGCAACGGGGTATCTCGGTTACCTCGTCGGTCATGCAGTTTCCCTATCAGCAGCGTATGGTCAACCTGCTGGATACGCCCGGACACGAAGATTTCTCCGAGGATACTTACCGGGTTTTGACCGCGGTGGACTCGGCATTGATGGTGGTCGACGGCGCCAAGGGCGTGGAGGAACGGACAATCAAGCTGATGGACGTATGCCGATTGCGGGACACGCCCATATTCACTTTTGTCAACAAGCTCGACCGGGATATTCTTGACCCCGTCGAGATTCTTGATGAAATCGAAACGGTGCTGAAGATCGCCTGTGCCCCGGTCAATTGGCCCCTGGGCATGGGCAGGGATTTCCGGGGTGTTTACAACCTGTATACCGACCGCATCCACGTTTATCAGCCGGGTCAGGGTGACCAGCTTCCGGAAGCCGTGTGCATCGACGGCCTGGACAGTGTCGCGGCACGGGAATTGCTGGGAGAGGAATACCAGGAGGCGGTGGAGGCAATCGAGCTGGTTCGTGGTGCAAGTCACCGTTTCGAGCTGGAGGACTACCTGGCGGGACGCCTGACGCCCGTGTATTTCGGTACGGCCCTGGGTAACTTCGGTGTCCGCGAACTGCTGGATGACTTCGTTCAGTGGGCGCCGCCGCCGGCGGGTCGAGAAACCCAGACCCGCAGGGTGGCGGCGGACGAACCGGAGTTCAGCGGTTTCGTTTTCAAGATCCAGGCCAATATGGATCCGAAGCACCGCGATCGCGTGGCGTTTTTACGCATCTGTTCCGGCAGTTACGAAAAGGGCATGAAAATGCGTCATGTACGCATCGAGCGGGACATCAAGGTCAATGACGCCGTGACCTTCCTGGCCGGTGCCAGGGAACAGGCGGAAGGTGCCGTCTCCGGAGACATCATCGGACTGCATAACCACGGCACCATCCAGCTGGGTGATACGTTTTCGGCTGGAGAAGACCTTAAATTCACCGGTATTCCACATTTCGCGCCGGAACTGTTCCGACGCATACGTCTCAAGGATCCGATGAAACTCAAGCAGTTGCAGAAGGGGTTGACCCAGCTTTCCGAAGAAGGCTCCACCCAGGTCTTCATGCCGCTGAAAAACAACGACCTGATCGTCGGCGCGGTGGGTACGCTGCAATTCGAAGTGGTGGCTTTTCGACTGCAGGACGAATACAAGGTCGACTGCATCTACGAGCCCAGCAGTATCTACACGGCACGCTGGGTACATTGTGAGGATCCGGCGATACTGCAGGAATTCAGGAAAAAGGCCCACGATAACCTGGCAATAGACGCCGGGGGCTGCCTGACCTACCTGGCGCCCACCCGGGTCAACCTGTCGCTGACGGAAGAGCGTTGGCCGGATATCGAGTTTCAGGCAACCAGGGAACATTAGGGAACCACTGATTAAGTATTTCCATACTTAATCAGTGGTTCCTGGGCAAGACCCAGTGACCTTCGATCCGGACGATATTGGCGTGCTGGATATGGAACGACAGGATTAATTTGATGAATGGCAGTGGTGAAGTTGCAGGAATCTATCCCCGTGCGGCTTTCAGGGACGGTTGCTGATGGAATTTTCAGTCACAGCGACAGATGGCAATGCCCGCAGTGGTGTGCTCCGCTTCCCGCGAGGATCGGTACGGACGCCGGCCTTCATGCCGGTGGGGACCTATGGCACTGTCAAGGGTCTGTCGCCGGCCCAGGTTGAGGACAGTGGCGCGGAAATTCTGCTGGGAAACACCTTTCACCTTATGTTGCGACCCGGTACCGAAATCATACAGGCTCACGGGGACCTGCATGACTTTATGGGCTGGAATCGGCCTATCCTGACGGACTCCGGGGGCTTCCAGGTATTCAGTCTCGGCGGCATGCGAAAGATCAGCGAGGAGGGCGTGCAGTTCAAGTCACCGGTGGACGGCAGCCCGGTATTCCTGGGGCCGGAAACCGCCATCGAGGTGCAGCAGAAGCTGGGTGCAGACATTGTCATGGTATTTGACGAATGCACGCCCTATCCGGTGGACCGGAAGGCAGCGGCCCGGTCCATGGAGTTGTCCCTGCGCTGGGCCAGCCGCTGTAAGAGTGCCCACGGCGATCATGCCTCGGCGCTGTTCGGCATTATCCAGGGAGGCATGTACCCCGACCTGCGGCGCCACTCGCTGGACGCACTGAAGGAGCTGCATTTCAGCGGCTATGCCATCGGCGGCCTGTCGGTGGGTGAGCCCAAGGAAGAAATGGCTGAAATCGTCGCTGCCATTGCCCCGGCAATGCCCGCGGAAAGGCCGCGCTATCTCATGGGGGTGGGGACGCCCCAGGATATCGTGGCGGCCGTGCTGCAGGGTGTGGATATGTTTGACTGCGTGATGCCCACGCGTAATGCCCGCAATGGCTACCTGTTCACCTCCCGTGGGCTGGTGAAGCTGCGCAATTCCCGGTATCGCGACGCTACCGGACCACTGGATCCTGGCTGCGACTGTTACACCTGCCGGCATTTCAGCCTGGCTTATTTGCATCATCTTGATAAATGTAAGGAAATGTTAGGTGCACAGCTCAATACGGTGCACAATTTACGCTTTTACCAGCAACTGATGGAGAATTTGCGTCAGGCCATAGAACAGGGTAGATTGAGCGCCTTTGCGCGGGATTTTGCCGGTGCCCAGCAGGAACTCGCGGCTGACCGGCCGGATTGAATTTCACCTCCCGGCCCTGCAAAATCAACAAACTACCTGGTTCAAGTAATCTGAAATCAACTGCTTTCGTCGCGTATTGCGGCGAAACCCAATCGCGAGAACAATGATGAGTTTTCTTTTTCCCACTGCCTATGCCCAGGAGCCGGCGGCCCCAAGCGCGACTTTCAACCTGATTTTCATCGGCGGCATGTTCGTGCTGTTTTACCTGATTCTCTGGCGGCCGCAGTCAAAACGTGCCAAGGAGCATCGCGAACTGATCGCGTCGATATCCAAGGGTGATGAAGTCATGACCTCCGGTGGTGTACTTGGCAAGGTAACGGTAGTCACCGACGACTATATGGGCCTTGAGGTGGCAGAAGGGGTGGAACTCAAGTTGCAGAAATCCTCGGTGGCGGCCGCCCTGCCCAAGGGCACGATTGCCGGAATCAAGTAGTGGCCGGCTGTGTAGCGGACACTCCGGATGGACTGCAGACCTGCTGTTTGCTGAAGCAACCTGACGAGACTGAAGAGCAATGTTGAACAAATACCCGGCGTGGAAAAATATCCTGGTCCTACTGGTTGTCGTCCTGGGGTTCCTGTATTCCTCCCCGAACCTGTTTCCCGACGATCCAGCGCTGCAGATTTCCCATGAGAGCCTGCCAGTCACCGAGGCCGATCTTGCTATTGCCACCACGGCCCTGGAAGCAGCCCAGATCGACTTTTTCGGCGAGCAGCTGAACGACGACAACGCGCTGGTAAGGCTCAACAGCCTGGATGAACAGCTGCGGGCTAAAACCCTGATTGAGGAAGCACTGAGTGACGAGTATATCGTCGCACTGAACCTGGCGCCCACGACGCCGGAGTGGATGCAGAACATCGGTGCCGGCAAGATGAACCTGGGCCTGGACCTGCAGGGCGGGGTACATTTCCTTATGGAAGTGGACATGGAAGCTGCGCTTGAACGCCGCATGGAAGACAATCTCAGCAATATCCGCAATCAGCTGCGCACTGCCCGGATCAGGTCATCGGGCATGGAGATGGTGAGCAATTCACACATTCAGGTCCGCTTTGCCGATGAAGATACCCGGTCACTGGCCAGGTCCGAATTACGTGATGGTTTTCCTGAACTGCTGTTTCAGAACCGGGAAGTCAACGGTCAGCCGGTGCTTGATCTGCGTATGACCGAGCAGACCATACTGGAAATCCAGCGGGATACTATCCAGACCAACAGGATCACTCTGTTGAACCGTGTGGACGCCCTTGGCGTGGCCGAGCCTACCGTACAGCAACAGGGTGCCAACCGCATCGTGGTCGAATTGCCGGGTGTGCAGGACCCGGCCCAGGCGATCCGTATCCTGCAGCGTATCGCGACGCTGCAGTTTCACCTCGAGGCGCAGCCGGGAGCACCATCACTATCCTACGAGACTTATGAATACCAGGGACAACTGGTCAATGTCGACAACGATGTAATTCTTCAGGGGGATCGGATCAGCAATGTGCGGGCGACCCTGGACGAGAACGGACTTCCCCAGGTATCCATCAACCTGGATGCACAGGGTGGTCAGCAGCTGAACCGAGTTACCCGGGACAACGTCGGTCGTAACATGGATATATTGTTGATAGAAACCAAGTCCCGGACGAATACCGTGATCGGTGAAGATGGCGAACCTGTCGAAGAGATAGAATTCTACGAGGACAGTCGTCTGATCAGCCACGCGACTATCCAGACTGCACTGGGTCGTCAATTTCGCATTACCGGATTGACCCAGCGGGAAGCCAATGACCTCGGGCAGCTGATCCGGTCAGGATCCCTGGCTGCGCCGATGATGATTGTGGAACAATCGGTAATCGGTCCGACCATGGGCCAGGAAAACCTGGAACAGGGGCTCAATGCGGTGTTGATATCCTCGTTCCTGGTGGTTCTGTTCATGCTGTTCTATTACCGGGTATTCGGGATGGCTGCCAACGTGGCGCTGGTCATGAATATCCTGCTGATCTTCGCGGTCATGTCCTCGGTCATTCCCGCCACGCTGACCCTTCCCGGTATTTTCGGTATCGTGCTGACAGTGGGCATGGCAGTTGATGCCAACGTGCTGATTTTTACCCGGATAAGGGAAGAACTTGTCAGTGGGCTGCCGCCGCAGCAGGCAATCGATGCCGGCTATGACCGGGCGTTCAGCACCATTCTCGACGCCAACCTGACAACCTTCCTGGTGGCAGTGGTGTTGTTCACCATCGGCACCGGTCCGGTAAAAGGATTTTCGGTAACGCTGATGATCGGCATCATGACCTCCATGTTTACCGCTATCATCGGCACCCGTGCCCTGATCAATATTATCTACGGCGGGCGACGCAATCTGAAAACCATTTCAATCGGCGGACCCGATCCCGGAAAACTGAAAAAGTCTCCCGCTCCCACTCAGGCCACGTCATAAGGAACCTCTAACGGCGTCGGACAAGGATTCAGGCATTCATGATCTTAAAACATCAAATCGACTTTATGGGCAAGCGGCGGATCGCAGCGATCGGTTCCGGTGTGCTGATTATCATTGCGCTGCTGTCGCTGCTGTTCAATTCTCTGCAGTTGGGACTGGATTTCACCAGCGGGACGTCCGTACGCCTGTCCTACAGCGACTCGGTAAACATCCCGGAGGTCAATGACATCCTGGCCAGCAATGGCTACGACGATGCCCAGGTCGTGTCATTCGGATCGGACCGGGATATACGTATTATTCTGTCGGTTGACGAGGAGGTTGACGAAGCCGATCAGTCGGCCGCCGCCCTTGCCACCGGGGAAGAGCTGGCGGCCATGTTGCGGACCGCCTCAGGCAGTGAAATTCAGCTGCTGGGTTCCGACTACGTGAGCGCCAAGGTCGGAGAAGAGCTTGCCGAACAGGGCGGGCTTGGCATGCTGGTGGCACTGGGCATCATCATGATCTACATCTCCGTGCGGTTCCAGTTCAAGTTTGCAGTCGGTGCGGTTGCCGCGCTGGCTCACGACGTGATTTTCGTGCTGGGCGTGTTTTCCGTGTTCCAGCTTGAATTTGATCTGACGGTACTGGCAGCCCTGCTTGCCGTGATCGGTTACTCGTTGAACGACACCATTGTCGTTGCCGACCGGATTCGGGAAAATTTTCGCCGCATGCGCAAGGGTACACCGGAGGAAATGGTGAACGTGTCACTGAACCAGACCCTGAGCCGGACATTGATCACCTCATTCACTACTTTGCTGGTGCTGGTAACCATGTTGATAGTGGGTGGTGAATCCATTCGGGGTTTCGCCATTGCGCTGACCATCGGCGTTCTGGTGGGTACCTACTCGTCCATCTACGTGGCCAGCAGTACGATACTGTATATGAAAGTCACCAGGGAAGACCTGATGATTCCGGTCAAGGAAGGCGCGGAACTGGACAGTCTGCCCTGATCCCAGGCCCGTTGGTGTCGCCGGCATCCGAAACCGCTTTCCCCGCCGGTGGCTTCGCTGCTGTCACTGCCTGCCGGGTTTCCACTGCAGGGATGCATCATGGTCTCTTGCCGTAGGTAATGCCGGTCCCGGGAGATCGTTGCGCCGCGTAATTGACAGACCGGGTGTGAAACAGGACACACGGACGTCAACGGCACTTTACAGCTGCCTCGACGGTTTTTACACTTTGTCCCGCAGCACCGACTCTTCTTGCTGAAGGGGCGTGTCGCAGTTAGCAGGCTGTTGAAAAACGCAGTGGGACTCACCTGTGACCAATGAATCAGCGGTTCCACAGGTCAACCGATAAAGTTCGTCCCTGCGGGGGCGATAAAAAATTAGTGGGACCGGTACGCAATGGCACCGGTGGCACCCTGGTCAGGTCGAGGCGGGACTGTTGCAGATTCACTGATGACCAGGCACGTGGCGGCCGCCGGCGTACCCTGCCGGAAAAACCAGGGAAGCCTGCAATTGACCGGCACCAGTAAGGCTGCAAGAATCAGGGGCGAAGAGCCGGAAAATAGCAGGTTCAACGGACAGAAGGATTGATGGACAGAAGGATCAATGGATAGAAGGATTAATGGATAGAAGGCTCAAAGGATAAAAGGCTCAGCGCAGCCAGTGAAACCAGGGGCGGAATAAATCGACGGATCGGCAGAATAATAACAGCAGGCGGAAGCATCGGAATTCCGCTGCAGGATTTCTTTAACGCAGATGCATCTCACCAAGTCAATCAGCAGTCTCTTTCTCCTGTTCAGCGTGCTGATCGGTGTCGCACCAGCCGTCGCGCAGGACCCTGAACTGTTCCCACGCCCCCCGGAACTGGAGCCGGCAATTCAGTTCTGGACCCGCGTCTACACCGAGGTGGATACCCAGAGTGGCTACCTGCACGATGCCCGGAACCTGTCGGTTATTTACCGGCGGCTGCCCCTGGACCGCCGGCTTATCGAGCGGACCAGGAATCAGATCAGGGCCGATCTGGAAGTGCTGGCCACCGGCAAGCGCACGGGGCTGACCGGGAGTCAGCAGGACATTCTCGATTTGTGGGGGGAAGGCGTCAGCAATGAAACACTGGCGGTGGCCGCGTCAAGTGTGCGCTGGCAACTGGGACAATCGGACCGGTTCCTTGGGGGATTGATTCGATCCGGCGCCTACCGCGCCCACATCAACCAGGTGATTCGTGAGAAAAACCTGCCACTCGAGCTGGGTGTTCTGCCCCACGTTGAATCCTCGTTTAATCCATTGGCCTACTCCAGTGCCGCTGCCTCGGGTATGTGGCAGTTCGGTCGAGCCACGGGACAGCGTTTCATGCGCATCGATCATATCGTCGATGAGCGGCTTGATCCCTACACGGCCAGCTACGCCGCCATGAGTCTGCTGGAGTACAACTACAGCATCCTGGGGACCTGGCCACTGGCGCTGACCGCTTATAATCATGGTGCCGGGGGCATGGCCCGGGCCAAGCGCCAGCTGGGTACCGATCGTATCGAGGAAATTATCGCCAATTACCGAGGCCGGGCATTCGGCTTTGCTTCGCGAAATTTTTATCCCCAGTTCCTGGCCGTTATCGACGTGGAAAACAATGCGCGCCAGTATTTCGGAGATTTCCGCCTGGATCCGGCGCCGGATTTGATCGAGGTCCGCACTGATTCGTTTATCGATGCCGAGGTGTTTGCCCGCTCGGTGGGCATAAGTCTTGAACAGCTGCGGGCGGACAACCTGTCGCTGTTGCCCATCATCTGGGACGGAACCAAACGCATACCCCGGGATTTTCCCGTCAAGCTGCGACGCAGCGAGGTCAGCGATCCCGACCGGGTGCTTGCCCGGATTCCCGGTGACTCCAAGTTTGCCATGCAGACTCCGGACATCTCTTACGTGGTAGAGCGGGGCGACAGCCTTTCGGTTATCGCCAGACGATTCAATACCAGCGTCGGCAAGCTGGTGTCTCTCAACCAGCTGCCCAGCCGTCATCGAATTCAGATTGGACAGAGGCTGTTACTGCCACAGGAAAACGTCGATGCCCAACGCCTGTTGGCGGCAGCCAGTACGCCTATTCCCAGCGACGGGGTTTACAATGTCCGCCCGGGTGACACGGTTTCGCTGATCGCCGCCCGGTTCGACGTGGGCGAAGTTGACCTGCTGCGTCTTAACAACATCTCCGACCCTCACCGGATTTATGCCGGCCAGGAACTCAGTCTGCCTGGATATGGCACCACGGGGCGGAGAGAGCAGGTAGCAGCAGGCAGCGAGGCCGCAATCCAGCGTGACGCCTCCCCGGCCGATTTGTCGACTGCCGTTGGCCAGGCAGTTTCCGGCGACCAGCCGGCTCCGGGAGTTGATAGCGGGTTGACCACCCTCGACAACAGGGTAGACCCGGACAGCATCGCGGCAACCGGCGAAAGCGTCGATCGCCAGGTGCAGCTGGCCGCGGCGGGGGAACGCCTGCCACCGTCCGCAGTGCTGCAGGACAATCAGCAACTGGACGAGCCACTCACCGAGGCAGAAGAACAGGCCGTGGCGGTGGAGTCGGCCCTGAGCGTGGCGGAAACCAATGAGCAACTGGTGGAAGAACTGCTGGCTGATCCCTCCGATTACGCCGTGGCGTCTGACGGGACCATTGAGATCCAGGCGTCAGAAACCCTGGGTCATTACGCCGAGTGGCTGGGTATCCGGGCCTGGGATATTCGTCGACTGAACGGGATGTCCTATCGCGAACCGGTGATTATCGGCGAGCGGTTGCGCCTGGAATTTGCCGATGTAAGTGCCTCTGAATTCGAAGTAAGGCGCCGTGATTTTCACGTTCAGATGCAGCAGGATTTTTTCAGCAACTACCGAATCCAGGATGTCGAGCGCTACCAGGTTGCCGCCAATGACAATCTTGGCTCCATTGCCCGGCGGCGATATTCCACGCCAATCTGGCTGCTGCGGCAATATAATCCGGACCTGGATTTCAACCGCGTGCAGATCGGCCAGGAAGTCGTGTTCCCCCTGCTGGAACCGGTTGAGTAGGATACCCGGCAACCACGGCTGCGGTTACTCAGGACTCAGCAGTTTTTCACTCCGGGCTGCTGAAGCAGTTGGTCGAAAACAGCGCGGTAGCGGTCTTTCAACCTCGCCGCAGTGAATCTCACCGGGTTGAATCCGGGCAGGGGAACACCCGCTTTTTGCTGTCGCTGCCAGCGGGCCAGGCGATCCACCGCCTGGCCGGCACTTTCCCGCAGGTCTGCCGAACAGTCGGTTTTGTACAGAAAATCACTCTGCAGGTATTCCGGGTAAACCAGGTCGTCGGGACACAGGGGCGTGCAGCCCAGCGCACAGGCCTCCAGTATTGCCAGTCCCTGAAAATCATGGCGGGCGGTGGACAGGACCACATCGCAACCCGCGAGCCGGCGATGGTATTGGCGTCGATCCGCCACGTGACCCACGTGGGCGGCGGGTGTATCCCCCGGTTCCGTCAACAGCCCGACCAGGCGGTCCATTACCGCCGGGCGACGACGAAACTGTTGCCCCATGAGATGGAATCTGACCGGCAGATTCCGGGCGACTACCTCTTCGACGATAGCCAGTAGCAGTTCGGGGCCCTTGTCGTATTCCCAGCGATGATTCCAGGCAACCTGCAACACCTGCGGATCCAGGCGCGGCGACGCCGGTTCCTGCTGGTAGTGGATCTGCAAAGGTACCGGCAGAACCTCGCTGTGCCGGAGTCGATGGACAATGCCGTCGGGCACATGGTCCGGCAGGCGCTGCATCAGTTCAGCGGCACCGGCCAGGAAAGTATGCCGATTGTATTCACTGTTGAATATGATCCGGTCGCCGCACAAAGCGGTGTAGATGGACACCATGGCGGCATCCAGGTGCGTGTCGTGGGCTGGTGCCGATTGCTCTTTGTTGCGGGGATAGCAGAACTGGTTTTCATGGAAGTAGACCAGCGTGGGAACCTCTGCCAGAGCCGGGCAGAATCCACGTAGACTGGCCATGTCCACCAGGGAGGTGGCAATGATAAGGTCGTAGCGGGCGGTCAGTTGCCGTTGTCCGGAAAACCCCCAGGTCAGGCTGTTGCCGCGGATGCGCCAGCTGAAGTGGCGGGCGGGCAGGGCCAGTTGAGTCCAGTCAAATTCAGGGAACATGCCGGCCAGACCGGTACGCCACAGGCGGTGACTCATGGCGTCGTAGGCGGAAAGCAGCAGGATTCTTTTCTTCATCAGGTGAGTCGTCAGTAGCCTTTCTCCGGCAGTTCCCCGGAATGGGCACCTGGTGGTTCGGCCACCAGGCTGGAATACCGGTCCGCCAGGGATTCTGCCGGTGGACCGGGTGGCATTGCAACCGGCTTCGAGACAGGACACTATTCCCTGGTAGCCGAAGTTCCGGTTGAGTATCCGCTATCGTCCAGACCTGACTGACTTATCCCGCCCATGGAACACGTTGAACCAAGACCTGCCGCCACCGTTATTCTTGTACGCGAGCAACGGGATCAGATCGAGGTGCTGTTGCTGCTCAGGGACCGAAACCTGGCTTTCAGCGCCGACAGCTGGGTTTTTCCCGGAGGCAAAATTGAAGTCGGGGACTATGGACAGGATGCGTCTTCGCTGGAATACCACGCCGCGCTGAGAGCGGCGGTAAGGGAAACCAGGGAGGAGGCGGGTATTTCGCTGGACCACCGTCAGCTGATCCATACCGCGCACTGGACCACGCCGGAACATCTGCCATTGCGCTACAGCACATGGTTCTTTCTGTGTCCTGTCCGTAACGACGTCCAGGTGCAGATTGACAATCATGAAATCAGGGACTATCGCTGGATCAGCCCCTCCCGGGCGCTAAGGGAAATTGCCGGACGCCGACTCAAGGCGCTGCATCCGACCAGGGCCACCCTGGAAGACCTGCAGCACTACTGCTCCCTCGCGGAAGTTCTGCGTGCCGTGAAACGGAACTCGGTGCGGGTGTTTCCGGACAACTCCAGCCACTACAATCCGGAGGCGATGGGCGTTGTCGACGCAGACCGTTCCGGCAATACCGATTGATATGGCCCGAAGAGCATCAATCCGGACGGCTTTGTGGCGGAATCGGGGCATTTCCGGCCACGAATTGTGGGCTCTATCCCATGATTCGATGAAGCCGGCGTGTTATCGGATAATTGACGCGATTTGTCTGCCACCCAGGGGTTATCGGCTTGCTTTTCAGGTCGATATAGTGGGATAGTAAGGCTGCGTTTTTGAAAGCAAAGATCGCTGTAAACGCTCGACTATCCGGTCCCTTGAATGGTTCGAGTCAAATTGGGGTCTACTACCCTGAACTGTCAGCTGGAATGGCGTGTGGAATGGCGTAAAGTGAACAGGATACGCGATTCACACCGGGGGTTTCACCGGAGCAGTTGCTCCGCCGCGTGATGCCGGGTCCGTGGGGAGCAGGCCAACGGCAGGTCAATGGCAGGTTAAAGGCAGGTTGAAGAGAGCGGTTGATGCTGTGGGAGTTCAGCACAGCCGGAAATCGCTGAATCAGGGTGTGCCTCGAATCCTGGTTCAGATGTTCGAATCGCAGGCAGTTTACCGGGTGCGATCCTAATTTATCCGACGGAAGAGCTCACCATGTCGTCTCAAACCTTCTCTACATTACGACACACTCTCAGAAAAATACGACGCAGACACAGTCTGCTGTTTCTGCTGAAGCATCTGAGTCTCGCCGCCATTGCTGTAACGGTGCTGGTGTTGGCCATGACTGCCACCGAAGCCTGGCTGGACCCCGGTCGCACCGGCAGTATTGTACTGTTCAGTATTACCGCGGCAGGTATCGCTGCCGTACTGTTGCTGCTGCGCCGCACCTGGAACGCCAGGCGAGCCGATGATCGAAACCTGGCGCAGTATGTTGAAACCCGGATTCCGGATCTCGAACAGCGCCTGCTTACCTCTCTGGAATTTACCGACGACGAACTGGTGCATGGGCGACGGGGTGTTTCCTACCAGTTTATCCAGCAGCTCTGGCTGGACGCCCAGGAACATGTGCAGCAACAGGAAAAGCACGTTGAGACAGTCATTCCGGCGCGGCAGTCCTGGCTTTCCTTTGCCGGTGCCGCAGTCGTGCTGGTTGCTGTGGGTATCCTGTTCAGCCTGTCCGATACGCTGTTGAACGCCGGCAGCAAGCTCGCCTGGCCGTTTGCTATCGAGGTGCCGGTGCCCGCCGACAACACGCCACCACCACCGGTGGCCATCGCCATCGAGCCCGGCGACCTGGAATTGCAGCGGGGCAGCAGCGTGACCATCATCGCGCGGGTTGACAATGCGATTCCGGCAGATGTAACCCTGCGGGTGCAGGACGATAACGTCAACTGGCGGGACTTTACCATGACCCGCGATGGCAGCGGCAGTGACAGCGCCACCTTCAGCTACTATATACCGGCACTGGAGGAGGACTCGGTTTACTACGTCACCTTTACCGAGGCAGAGGAATACAATTCTCCGCAGTACCAGATTGACCTGTTTGATCTGCCTCAGGTGGAGCAGATCGATGTGGCCTACGACTACCCCGAATACACCGGTTACGAAGACAACCTGGAAGAAAACACCGGGGACATGGTTGTGCCGGAGGGTACCCGGGTAGAGCTGACGGTTAATTTCAACAAGCCTGTTGCCGAGGCAATGCTGGAGTTCCAGCCCGCTTACAATGAAGAGGGTGAGGAAGTCCGTCTGTACGAGGACATTCCCCTGGGTCTGGATGGCAGCGTCGGTATTGCCAGCTTCACGGTCGGTGCCGATGGTGTCTACCGGGTGGTGGCCCGCGACTTCGAGGAACTGGAGTCCCAGGATCCGTTGGATTACTACATTCGAGCCATAGAGGACACGCCACCGGTACTGGAATTGAAAAGACCGGGAACGGACCAGGAAGTCATGCCACTGGAAGAGGTGGTCATCGAAGTCGATGCCAATGACGATTATGGAATCAGTGAATTCAACCTGCATTACAGCGTGGTTGGCCAGGACGAGCGTCGGGTGGAGTTTCTGGAGACGCCAAACGTTCGCAGCGTTGCCGGGTCAGAGCTTATCTACCTGGAGGATCTGCAGGTCGAGCCCGGGGATTTTGTGTCCTATTATCTCACGATGGCCGACAACAACGGCCTGGAAGGACCTGCTGAAGTCATTTCGGATATCTATTTTCTCGAGGTCATTCCCACCGACCAGGAATTCCGCCGTGGTGGAGGCGGCGGTGGCGGCGGCGGAGGCGGCGGTCAGCAGGGTGGCGACAGCAGCGCCCTGGTGCGCATCCAGAAAGATGTCATTGCTGCCACCTGGAAACTGCGCAATCGTCAGAGCGACGTGTCCCCCGATGAGTTTCAGGCGGATGCCGAGATCATCGCGGAATCCCAGCGTGAGGCGACCGAAAGGGCGCGAATGTCAATCGACAGGCTGTCCGAGCGGCTGAACTTCGCCGACGATACCTACGATCAGGCCGTGCAGAATCTGTCGCTGGCCATAGAACAGATGAACCTGGCCGCCAACGAACTGGATCAGCAGCAGATTACCAGCGCACTGACGCCGGAACAGGCTGCTCTGCAATACATTCTCAAAGCCGAGGCCAACATCAATCGCACGCAGATCAGCATGCAGCAGGGTGGTGGCGGAGGCGGCGGCGGAGCCGCGCAACAGGAACGTGAGGATTTGCGGGAACTGTTTGAAATGGAACTTGGCCGTCTGGAAAACCGCTATGAGACACCGCAAAGCGCGGGGGGTGGTGGACAGCAGAATACCGAGGAGGCCAACAAGCTGGAAGAACTGGCCAGGCGTCAGGAAGGTCTGACCCGGGCACAACGTAACCTGGCGCGCCGGGAAGACCAGATGACCGAGGAGCAGAAGCGACGGGAACTGGAGCGGTTGATGCGGCAGCAGGAGCAGCTGAGCCAGGAAGTTGCGCAGCTTTCCCAGCAGCTGTCCCGATCACAGCAGGCGCAGTCAGGATCACCGCAATCCGGGCAGCAATCCCAGCAACAGGGGCAACAACAGTCCCAGGGTGGCAGTTCGTCCAGTGGTGGCAGTCAACAGCAGCCCCGGACTCCCCTGCAGCAGGCCGCGGAGCAGATGCGTCAGGCCGCCAACAGCAACGATGCTTCCATTGCCTCCGCGCTGAGTCAGAAAGCCCTGGAAAACCTGCGTGAACAGCAGCAGGCATTGAATGAACAGGCAGAACGATCGGTCAATCAGCTGGCACAGAATGTCGGTCGGCGGGGGCAGCAGCTTCTGCAGCAGCAGCGGCAGCTACAGGAAGAATTACAGGAAACCAGTCGTCAGCAGGGGCTGGGTCAGACCCGTCAGTCGGTGCGTAACGATGCCGACCTGCAGGCGCTGGTGGAACGCCAGCAACGGCAGCAGCGTGACCTGGAGGAAATCGAAGACATGCTGCGGGCGATCATTGCCCGCGGAGACAATGAGGACCAGCGCCTGATGTCCCAGGCCCAGGAAGCCACACGAGATCTGCGGCCCATCCGGGAACAGATGCAGACCAGCAACCGCGTCTTGCGCAACGGCATGGTAAACCTGGCGGTGGATATCGAGGAGGAAATTGAAGATCAGCTGTCCGAACTCAGCGGCACCCTTGCGTCCCTGGATCCGGCGCAGCAGGATACTCCTTCGGATCAGATTCAGCAGGCAGCCAGAAATGCCGCTGAACTGGCGGAGCGTGTCCAGCAGTTGCAGGAGCAGACCCAGGCCTTCAACGAGGCCGGTCAGGCGGGTCAGGGCGGGGCACCGTCAGTGCGGGAAATGCGAGAACAGCTCCAACGCAGCCAGCAGCTGGCCCAGCAGCTGACCCAGCAACTACAGCAGCAGAATCAGCCTGGTGGCCAGCAGCCCGGTGGACGTCAACCGGGACAACAACCGGGACAACAGCCAGGACAACAAGGTCAGGGCGGGCAACAGGGCGGACAGCAGCCTGGCGGCAGCCAGCAGGCCAGCAATCAGCAGGCCGGGGGTCAGCCAGGTGGCCAGCAGGCTGGTGGAGGCCGGGGTGGCGATGCCAATACCAACCGGATCGGTGGTGGGCTCATCGATACCAGCGGCAACAATTCACCCATTGGCAATGCCAGGTCCATCAGGCAGCAGTTGACGCAGCAGGATATCGAGGATTTCCTGAATCAGCCGGAGTTGTTTCGGGAACTGCTGGCGCCGATTCTGGAACTGGAAGGTCAGCTGCGGGCCCAGGCCGAGCTGGATAATATCAACAACAAGCTGTATGCAGCCGTAGACGAAGACATCCCCGACGAGTACCGGGAGCTTGTTGAAGAATATTACCGGGTGCTGTCAGAAAATCAGGGGGCGGCGAGTACGACTCCGTAACAATGCAGTTTATCGATCCCAACCTCCTGCAGGCCATTGAAGAGGGGCGTTTTACTTTCGCTTACGGCGTGAGTCCGCTCGTTTTCCTGGCAATAGTACTGGCCCTGGTCGCCCTGGTCTGGTTTACCTACCGCAAGACCACGCGTCCACTGACCGCCGGCTGGAAGAGCTTCTTCATCGGCCTGCGGTCCTTTATTCTGGTGCTGTTGCTGGTCTGCCTGCTGCGGCCGGTTATCACCACTACCCAGATCACTCCCCAGGAGACTTATCTTGGCGTCCTGATCGACGATTCGGAAAGCATGCAGGTGGAGGACCAGGACGGCGGGTCCCGGGCAGCGGCTGTCAGCGAACTGTTATTCGATAGTGGCTACCTTGACCAGCTTGCCGAAAATTTCCAGGTTCGAACCTTCCGCTTTGACAAGGAAACCAGGCGCATAGCCGGAGCAGCCGACCTGCAGGTCAGCGGCAACGCGTCCTCCCTTGAACAGGCAATCCAGTATGTAGACGACCAGCTGAATGGCCTGCCCCTGGCCGGCATATTGCTGGTCTCCGACGGTGCCGACAATACTGATTCCAACCCGGTGGCGGTGGCCGAGTCCCTGGGTTCCCGACAGGTACCGGTGTTTACCGTGGGCGTGGGGCAGGAAGCTATTCCCCAGGATATCGGCATCGTGGATGTCAGCAGTGCCAAGACAGTTCTTGAAGGGTCGGTATTCGATGTCCAGGTGGCGCTCAATCACCAGGGTTACCAGGGAGAACAGGTAGAGATTTCAATACTGGACGGCGACACCGCCGTGGTCAGCGATACCGTAACCCTGGGCGAAGAAGGGATTACGCGACGCTACGACCTGCAGTTGACGCCGGAGCGCCGGGAAGAAATCGTCTATGAACTGCAGGTTGCCCTGCAGGATGGCGAGATAATTCCGGAAAACAACAGTTACCGGTTCCTGGTGGACAACAGCGAAAAACCGCCGCTAGATATTCTCTATATCGAGGGTCATCCCCGCAACGAGTACAAGTTTATCCGCCGGGCCGTGCAAGGCGACAGTTCATTGCGCCTGGCTACTTACCTGCAGACCGGACCGGAAAAATTCTACCGCCAGGGTATCGAGTCGCCCACGGAGCTGAGTGCCGGATTCCCCACCACCCGTGAAGAACTCTACCGCTACGAAGCCATTGTACTGGGAGATATCGAGGCCAGTTTTTTCAATGCCGATCAGCTGCAGATGATTGATGACTTCGTGGCGGAACGGGGAGGCGGTTTCCTGATCAGTGGCATGGTCGACGAGGGCTACCTGGGTACTCCGGTTGCCGACATTCTGCCGGTAACCATCGTGGAAGAAAACTTCCTGCCGTCTCACCTGCGGGGCGGCATCCGGCGGGGTGATCATCCAACCGGCGAGCTGTACTTCCCGCGCCTGACCCGTAACGGCGAGTTTTCGCCGTTACTGCGCCTGTCCAGCGAAGATGCCGTGAATCGGCGCCTCTGGCAGGAACTGCCGGAATTACAGGGAATACACGTTACCGGGCGGGCCAAGCCCGGTGCCACGGTATTGCTGGAACATCCCCTGCTCCAATTTCAGAATCAGCCGCTGGCGGTTATCGCCTCGCAGCGCTACGGCAGCGGTCGCAGCATGTCGGTCAACACGGCCAGTACCTGGCGCTGGCAGATGATGATGCATTCGGAAGACCAGTCACACGAAACGCTGTGGCGACAGATACTGCGCTGGCTGGCCGTGTCGGCACCGGAGCGCATTACCGTGGATTTCGACCGGGAATTTTATAATGCTGGCGACGAAGTCAGCGTCTCGGCCACGGTGCTGGGAGACGACTACGAACCCGACAACGACGCCACTCTGTGGATGCAGCTGATCGATCCGGAAGGGCAGGTCAGTGACATACCCATGGAGTGGGATATCGAGGAAGACGGAGTCTACCGGGTCAATTTCGTGGTGGAAAACGAAGGTGTGCATGAAGTGCTGGTAGATGTAACCAGCGCCGCCAGCGATGCCGCCCTGGACAGCTCCGAGAAACATACCGCGTTCGTGGTGACGCCGTCCCTGCGGGAATACTCCAATGCCAATATGGATGCCGGTCTGCTAAGTCGCATTGCTGCCGCCAGCGGGGGCAGTTACTACGATTTTTCCCAGGCAGGCAACCTCATTGATGAAATCGAATACATACCCAACGCCTATTCACGGGAGGTCCAGGAGGATCTGTGGGATCGGCCGTGGTTACTGGCACTGTTGATCACCCTGATGTGCATAGAATGGATAGCCAGACGGATGAAAGGTTTGTCGTGATGAATAAATTGGACGCAACACGGTTTTTTCGGGTAATGCGTAATAAATTCGGGCCGGCGCTGGCCGCCCTGCTGGGTGGCCTGCTGGTGCAGGTTTCCGTCGCTCAGCCCGTGGGTAGTGGCCCACTGTCGGATCCCGGCAATTTCTTTCGGGAGCGGCCGGACATTACCAAGTACGCGGTAATTCTTACCGGGCCCTCGGTGGGCGAAGAAACCGTCAACCGATTCCGTCAGTGGTCGTTTTCTCTGCACGATATTCTCATCCGCGACTATGGCTACAGCTCCGATACCATTACGCTGTTGCTGGATCGCGGCAAGGATGCCCACCCCGATAACGGGCGCATCGACGGTGCCTGCGACCGCCAAACCATCGAGTCTCAGCTGGCGGCCTTGCGATCCCGGGTAAGGGATGGAGACCAGATTTCGATTTTCCTGATCGGACATGGAACCGGCCGCGACGAGGAATCAAAGTTCAATATTGTCGGTCCTGATATAACCGGCGGCGAATTCGCGACCCTGCTGGACGCCTTCGATCAACAGGACATTGTCATCGTCAATACCACCAGCGCCAGCTACGGCTTCTCGGCTTCCCTGTCCAGTGAAGGACGGGTGGTCATATCGGCAACGCGATCACCCGCGGAAAAGTTCGATCCGATATTTTCCGGTTATTTCATCGAGGCGCTGGAACAACGCAATGGTGATCGGGACAAGAACAACCGCGTCTCCATGCTGGAGGCGTTTAACTACGCCAAGCAAAGTGTCGATCAATGGTACGAGGATCAGGGCCGTCTGGCCTCTGAACATGCCAGCCTGGATGACAATGGCGACGCCCTGTTCACTATCAATCCCACGGCCGCGGATGCCGATGGACGTCTGGCGGAAATCGCCTATATCGATGTACTTGGTGCCGATGACGACAACCTTTCGCCCCGGGCACTGAGTCTCAAGGCCCGGATGCAGGACCTGGAAAGACAGGTGTTTATCCTCCGGGGGCGCAAAGCGGATTACCTGGAAGATGACTACTGGGCCGAAATGGAAAAACTGTTGGTTGATCTGGCTCGAACTACAGGACGGTACAATGACTTACTACAAAACTAGACCATTGATCAGGCTGATTCAGGGCGCTGCGCTGATTCTGCTGTTACCGCTCAGTGTCAGCATGCTGGCCCAGGACACTGTCATAGAGCCCCTGGAGTCACCGCTTTTCCGTGGTGAGCAGCTCTACCAGTCCGGCTCTTTCGTGGCAGCTATAGATGTTTTCAAGCTGGCTGATGGCCTGGATCGCAACGAGGGCGTAGTGGGAGCCAGCCGGTCCTATGCCATGTTGGGCAGGTATGACGAGGCAATCGCCATCTGCGAAGAACTGATTGCCGGTGGTAATTACGTGGATTTTCCCCTGGTCAGTACCCAGCTTGCGGAAATGAAGCGCACCGTGGGACAGTCCGCCGAAGCACTGGCAATACTTTCCGACCTGGTTGACAGCGATCCCCAGGGAGCACCGGTAAGAGCGCTGGTGCAATACGGCAGTCTGCTGCGTTTTGTCGGCCAGAAAGCCCGGGCAGCCGGTTACCTGGAAGCGGCGATTCAGCGCTATAACAATGGGCTGGTATTTGCCTCGGAAGATGTGGCGATGGTTGCCCTGGCCAGCTGGCAGCTTGACCGGTTTCATGAAGCAAACAGCCTGTTCAACGAAGCCGTGCGGGCCAATCCGAACAATCTGGAAGCCCATGTGCTGTGGGGTGATCTGTTTCTGGAAAAATACAACGCGGCGGATGCCGAACAGTCGTATCGGGATGCGCTGGAGGTAAACAGTCGCTATATCCCGGCGTTGGTGGGACTGGCAAGGGCAGTGGGGGATCAGCGCTCGCTGCAGCGAGCCATGGCACTGAACCCCAAATCCGTGGCGGCACTGCAGACCTATGCCACCGGCATGATGCGCAGCAACCAGAAAGACGAGGCGCTGTCGGTATTGCAACAGGCCCTGGAGATCAATCCGGAGTCATTGCCGGTGCTGAGTACGCTGGCGGCGGAAGCCAAGCTTATGGAACGTGAGGACGAGTACCAGGAACTGCTTGCTCGCGTGGAAAGTTTCAGCCCCGACAATCCCGAATTTCTGAGCAACATTGCCGATGCGTTCGGTAATGCCTACCGGTTTACCGAGGCAGTGGAATTCGCCCGGGCGGCAATTGCCGCGGACCCGACACATTGGCAGGCCTATACTCTGCTGGGAACCAACCTGGTGCGACTGGGTGAAGAAGAGGAAGGCAAGGCCAATCTTGAAATTGGTTTTGAGAACGATCCGTTTAATATCATGGCTTCCAACATGCTCAAGGTGTTTGACACCCTGGCGAACTACGAGACCCGTGAAAGTGAACATTTCAAGGTACATCTGAGTGAAAACGATGCAGATATCCTCTGGCCCTACCTGGAGCCTCTCCTGGAAGAGGCCTGGGATACCCTGACCGCCAAGTATGGGTTCGAACCGGAGGCGCCGGTACTGATCGAGGTATTCGAAAACAGTGAGGACTTTGCGGTAAGGTCGGTGGGCCTGCCGGATATCGGCCCCCTGGTGGGTATCTGTTTCGGCAAGGTGGTTACGCTGATTTCGCCGGATACGTTGTCGGCCAACTGGCAGGAAATTGTCTGGCATGAATTCATGCACGTGATCACTCTGCAGATGACCGCCAACAAGATGCCCAGGTGGTTATCCGAAGGTATTTCCGTCTGGGAGGAAAGCGAGGGCAGGCCGTACTGGGGACGCCGCCAGGGGCTGGACCTGGTGCGTGCTGTTGAAGATAACAAGCTGCTGCCGGTAGCAAATCTGAACGCCGGCTTCACCAGTGCCCGCAGTAATGCAGACCTGGGCTTCGCCTATTTCCAGTCTTACCTGGTAGTTGACTACATCGCCAGGGAACACGGATTTGAAAAGCTGGTGGAGTTGGTGAAGCAGTACGCCGAGGTCAAGGAAGAGAACGTCATGTTCCAGGAGGTTTTCGATCAGGACCTGGATACGTTCAATGACGGCTTCGTCGATTGGATAGTGGGGCGCGTCGAGGAAATCAATGTTTACGTGCATTCCGAAGACACACCGGATGAGGGTGAAGGCCATGGCCATGGTATCCGGGAAAATTCCAGCGCGATTCTCGCGGAGCTCTACAACAACACGTCACTGAAACAGCACATGCGTGCGCGTATTGACGCGGAGCCAAGGGATTTTCAGGCCCATCTGCAGCTGGGGATCGTCCTGTTCAAGGAAGAGAATTTCACCGAGGCCAAGGAGCATCTGCAGCACGCCCACGAATTGCTGCCGACTTACGCCGGCTATCCAAGTCCGCCGCTGGTGCTGTCACAGATATATCAGCAGGAAGGTAATCAGGAGGCCCGACTGGAACAGCTCAAGATCCTGCTGGAAAACCAGCAGCATGACTATGGGTCAGCCATGATACTTGCCGAAACAGCCATTGCCGAAGGCAACACCGATGAAGCCAGCTACTACCTGGATCGGGCGTTACAGATCGATCCCTACCGTATCGACGTGCACCAGCTCAAGGCCGACTTTGCCGAGCTTATCGAGGATCCGGCACTGGCCGTAACGGAATATGAGGTGCTGGCCAAGCTGGACGTCACCGATCCGGTTGAAGCCCGGACCAACCTGGCGGAAGCCTACCTGGAGAACGGACAGAGGGACGAGGCCAGGCGTAATATTCTCACCGCCCTGGAGATTGCGCCAAGCTATCAACGGGCACAGCAGATACTGCTGCAGTCCGTCGACAGCTCAAACTGACAGGATTCAATCATCAATGTGTCGCACAGACAGGACAGTGAGATGAGAACCGCATTCCCGATAGCGGGACTGTTGCTGGCGCTGCTGTGGCTTGGCAGTGCCACTGCCCAGGTTGATGCGCTGGTGTTCAGGGGAGGTGAGGATCTGTCACTCTACGGTAACGACATTACCGAGTTCACCTGGATGCGTGGACGCTACACCAATTACGGTGGTGGCCGCAGCGGCTACGGCTTCGGGCGGCGTGGCGGCTGGTGGGATACTGATTACCCGGACTCGGACGAAAACTTTCTGCGGGGTGTACAGCGCTATACCAATATCGACACCAATCCACGAAACCATGACTTTGTTGAGCTTACAGATCCACGGTTGTTCGAACACATGTTTCTGTACATGAACTGGAAGAGGGTGCCCATCGGTTCAACCTTCAGTGGACCCAATTTCACGCCGGAGGAAATCGAGGCGCTGCGGGAGTTCATGTTTCGCGGCGGCTTTGTCATGGTCGATGACTTTTGGGGTGATGCCCACCTTGAAGACATGCGCATGGAGATCGCCAAGATTTTTCCGGAGCGGGAACTGGTACAGTTGGATACCAGTCATGAGATTTTCCACATCTTTTTCGATATCAACGAGGTGGCCCAGGTGCCCGGGCGCATGGTGACCTGGGATCGTGGTGGCTACTTCAATCTGGATGACCCTAACTACCCGCCGGCGGTTTATGCGATCCTCGACGACGACGGCCGGGTGATGATGGTGGCCAACTACAATACCGACCTGGGCGATGGCTGGGAGCACACGTTCTACGAGCCTTATCCAACAAAATACACCAACGAAGCTTATAAGATCGGGATCAATTTTTTGATCTATGCTTTTAGCCATTAATACCACAGGAATTACCCATGGCAGAAATAGAAGAAACCGCAGAAGTCATTGAAAATCAGGACGACCTGGCACTTGTTAAAAAGATGCAGGACGGTCGCGAACAGATCGTCAACGAAATCAAGAAAGTTATTGTCGGGCAGCAGGATATAATTGATGAGCTGCTGATCGCATTGTTTGCCGGCGGTCACTGTCTCGTTACCGGTGTGCCGGGCCTGGCTAAAACTCTGCTGATCAAGACGGTTGCCGACATTCTGCAGGTGGATTTCAGCCGGATTCAGTTCACTCCCGACCTGATGCCTGCCGACGTGGTGGGATCTGAAATCGTTACCGAGGAGGATGGCAGGCGGGAACTGCGGTTTGTAAAAGGACCGATTTTCACCAATATCCTGCTGGCGGACGAGATCAACCGGACTCCACCAAAGACGCAGTCGGCGTTACTCGAAGCCATGGAGGAGCGTCAGGTAACAGCAGGTGGTACCACATGGCCCATGTCTCAGCCTTTCTTTGTGCTGGCGACACAGAATCCCATCGAGCTGGAAGGTACCTATCCATTGCCCGAGGCGCAGCTGGACCGATTCATGTTTAAAATCGAGCTAGGCTATCTGTCGGAGGAGGACGAGGTGGAGGTTGTCCGCAATACCACCCAGGTGCGCGATACGGCCCTGTCACACCCCCTTGGAGGCGAAGATATCCTGGAATTCCAGCGCATCGCCAGGCAGGTTCCGGCGGCCGAAGCCGTGGTACAGTACGCCGTGCGCCTGGTTCACGCCAGTCGTCCGCAATCTCCCATTGCCCCGGATTTTGTCAAGGACTGGATAAGCTGGGGTGCCGGTATCCGGGCATCACAGAACCTGGTGCTTGCCGGCAAGGTCAGGGCGCTGCTGCTGGGACGCTACAATGTATCCTACGGCGACATTCGAGCCCTGGCTCCATCGGTATTGCGGCACCGGATTCTGCTCAACTTTCATGCCGAGGCCGAGCGCATCACCACCGACGATGTTGTCAAAAAGCTGCTGGAAGCCGTTCCAGAACCTGCCTCGACGCTGTAGGTCGATACTCTATGTCCGAATCATTGAACTTTCTGGACCCCAGGGTGCTGGCCAGCCTGGATAACCTCGAGCTGCGCGCGCGGGTTGTCGTGGAGGGGTTCCTGGCGGGACTGCACAAGAGTCCCAAGCGTGGTTTCAGTGTGGAGTTCAATGATTACCGCAACTATTATCCCGGCGACGATATGCGTCACGTCGACTGGAAGCTGTACGCCCGCAGTGAAAAGTTCTACGTCAAGCAGTATGAAGATGAAACCAATGTGCGCTGCTTCATCGCGCTGGATATCAGCGCGTCCATGGACTACTCCTCTGGCGGCATCAGTAAACTGGAATATGCCCGGACCCTGGCTTCGGCACTGGCCTACTTCATCATGCGGCAGCGGGACGCGGTTGGTCTCATCACCTTCGACGACCAGGTTCGGGAATTTATTCCGTCCAAGTGTCGCCAGCCACACCTTATCCGCATTCTCCGCGCCCTGTCTTCTCTGGAATCGGGAATGCGGACCGACGTGGTCAAGCCGCTGTCCGACCTGGCTTCACACCTGACCAGGAAAAGTCTGGTCATTCTTATAACCGACATGCTGGATGACGAGTCCCGGGTGATCAGCGCGCTGCAGAACCTGCGCAGTATGGGCAACGATGTCATTACCTTCCACGTGATGGACAATGCCGAGCTCGATTTCCCCTTCAACGAGGCTTCCGAATTTGTCGACATGGAGTCCAATGAATCTTTTATTACTTCTCCGGCAGCGATTCGCGAAGCCTACCTGAAGAATCTCAATGAATTTCTCGACTATTGCCGCAAGCAGTGCCAGGGCAGCGGTGTGGACTATTGCCTGGTAAACACCAAGGATCCACTGGACGAAGCCCTGTCTTCCTACATTGCCAAGCGCGGCAGGGGGCACTGATGGTTTTTCTTTCCCCGTTATTCCTGCTGGGCCTGTTCGCCGCACTGATTCCCATTGCGATTCACCTGATTCGCAAGGAAAAACCACCCAAGCTGATGTTCGGCACCATTCGGTTTCTGAAGAAAACCTCGAAAAAACTGATATTGTTTCAGCAGATTCAGCAGTGGCTGCTGTTGCTGCTCAGGGGCGCATTGATCGCCCTGTTGGTATTTGCCTTCGCCAGGCCGCTTATCAATCAGACCATGGCGCGTATTCTCGATGCGGACCCGGCATCGGTGGTGATCCTGCTGGATAATTCCATGAGCATGCGTTATGGCAACCGTTTTGCAGACGCCAGGCAGGAGGCCATTGACGTTGTCGACGGGCTGAATGCCGGTGACGAGGTAGCACTGGTGATTTTTTCTGCCGGCGTCGATTCAGTTCAGGAACTGACCACTGACCTGGACAGCGTCCGGACTGCCTTGCAGAACCTGACCCAGCCGGGCTATGGCGCTACCCGATTTATGCCCAATCTGCGCCTGGCGGATCAGTTGCTGACGGAATCCAGTTACGACAACAAGCGCGTCTACCTGATTTCCGATTACCAGCAGGAGGGTCTGGATCAGAACGATGCCGACTGGAAGCTGGCTCCGGGGGTGGTATTCACTGGAATTGACGTTGCCGACGAGGAAAGCAGCAACCTGGTGCTCACCGATGTCCGGGCCCCGGATCGCCTGCTGGAAGGCGCCGGTTCTCAACAGTCCATCCTGGCGCGCGTTCGCAGTACCGGGTCGGTATTCGTCAACCAGGCGGAAGTAAGCCTGGCGATTGACGGCAGTATGGTCGATCGGCAGCAGGTTGACCTGGCCGACGCCTCGGAAACGGTGGTTACCCTGACCGGGGACTTCGATGCAACCGGAACACGCCGGGGCCGGGTCACGGTAAGTGGCGACAACTTTCCGGTTGACAATAATTACTACTTTACCGTGGATGTGGCGCGGAAAATCCGCGTGCTGCTGGTGAACGGCGAGGCGTCGTCCAATTGGTACGACGACGAGGGTCACTGGTTTGGCCTGGCTGTCAGCAGTGCCGAGGTTTCCCCGTTCAGTCTCGACAGTATAGAGCCCGGGCAACTGACGGCCGAGGTGCTTGCCCGGCATGATGTGGCGGCTCTGCTCAATGTGGGTACGCTGTCCAATACCCAGGCGCGTGACCTGATTGACTACACGCGCAATGGCGGCAGCCTGTTGATTGCACCGGGAGATCGGGTGGAACCGGAGCAGTTCAACCGACAGCTGGGAGAACTCAGTCCGGCGACGTTGCAGAGCCCGATGGAAAGTATGATCGATGACTACCTGGTTATTGCCGACATGGATCGCCGACATCCTATCCTGCAGCCCCTGGACCTGGACTGGTCCGCCAGGTTTCAGCGGCACTGGCAGCTGTCGCCAGTGGACGGAGCCGACGTACTGATGCGTTTTGACAATACCCTTCCCGCGCTCGTGGAGCGACAGGTTGGAGAAGGCAAGGTGATCCTGTTCGCCTCGACCATGGATCTGGAATGGAACAACCTGGCCCTGCAGGGCATGTACCTGCCATTTGTGCATGAAACCCTGCGCCACCTGGTGGAACCGGAAATCAGTCAACAGTCCTACGACATCGGTGATGCGATCAATCTTGCGGCGCTTGCCGGTGAGTCCACGGCACTGGAGATTGGTCTTCCCGGCGGCGACACCCGGGAATTGACCGTGGGTCGTGACGTTCTTCAGGCATCGGAACCGGGGTTCATTGAAGTGTCCACCGGCGCGGATACCCGCTACGTGGCGGTGAATCTGCCTCGGGAGGAATCCAATCTGCTGGCCACCAGTGTCGGCACCGTGAATGATCTGATTATCAATCCGGAAACCAGTCCGGTGCAGTCCCGCGAGGTGAGAACTGCCCAGATGATTGCCGAATTGGAGCAGCCCCAGCGACTCTGGTGGTGGATCGTGTGCCTGGTTATCGTGCTGCTGTTGCTGGAGGCGAAAATTGCCAACCAGACCTACCGTTAGCCGGTTTTCCCGGGGTGTTTGCTAACTCGCTGAATTCCTGACATAAAAAATCCTGCCCTGTCATGATTTTGACATTTTTCTGTCACAATCCTGCCCTGGCGGTGGCGAACCGCTGCTATATTTCTGTTGTCAACAGCTGGCTATTGCGCCATAGTTGGAGGCTACAGGAGCCATTCTGTCGATGAAGTACAGACAAAAGTCAGGCAAAGATCAGGCCGTCCCAGGCGTCATCCGTGTAGCCGGGGAGAGGGCAACCAGGATGTCCGGAAGGGTCTTCCGGCATTGCGTCGTCATGGTCGCTATGACGAGGGAGTCCACCGCACAGGCCCTGACTGCAGTGCCGAGGGTCCCTCGACCGATTGGCAGGATGCCGGGTACAAGCTCGCTTGTGCTGGTCATCCTGCTGCTGACCCTGCCTCTTTCCCTGCGGGCAGATGATCCTGCACTGGTCACCGGCGAGTCACTTGCCAACGCGCAGCTGGGCACCAGTAATTCCGAACTGGTAACCCGGCAGCAACAGCTGGTTGAAGCCCTTGAAATTCGTTACGGAGCTTACGACGTACGTTTAAAAGAGGCGTTAAAAGGTCTGGGGTTCCGACTTAAGAAAGCAGGTCAGCTGGAAGCGGCCAGCGCGGCGTACAAGCGCGCCCTGCATATATCCAGGATCAATGAAGGTTTGTATAACGAGTCGCAGCTGACCCTGGTGGACAGGTTGATCGAGGTCGATCAGCAACAGGCGCGCTGGGACCGGGTGGACGACCACTTCGCCTATCTCGAGCATTTGTACAGGAAGCTTTATCCTCTGGACGACCCGCGGCTGGAACAGGGACTGCGCAAGGTTGTCGCCTGGCATTTCGATGCATCGAACTTCAACCTGAACGGCAACAGGCTTGAACATCTGCGCAAGGCACATGGGCTGTTGAAGCTGCGCCTTCAGGTTGCCGAGCTTACCCTGAGCGGTGAGGATCCCCTGTTTGATTCCCTGCAGGAAAATATTGCCCGCAGCGAGTACTATCTCTATCTGAATTCAGATATTTACCGGGAACTTTCCCGGGAGCACCGACGGTCAATACGGGATCGCTACCTGGCAGTCACCGATTAGCAGGCTGTTGAAAAACTATTGCGCTTGCCAATACTTCGTTGAAAACTGTCTCAAAGTGCTCATTTACACGGGGTAAACTGCGCTTTTTCGACAGTTTTCGCCTTGTCTTGGCTGCGCTCATGACGTTTTTCAACAGCCTGTCAGCGGATAATTCGCTATACCTGCACAAGTCAGCCACCCGTGGGGCGGCCACTGATGTACCTGTCGTGATAGCTGCTACGGGACATCGCCCGGACATTCAACTGTGTCTGGAACGATCGATTTTTCTGCTGTGACAATGCGGCAGGAAGGGCGTGGCTTGATGCTGCAAGTAAGGCGAGGCGCCGACGTGGGAACTTGAAAGCTGCTCAGTGCTATTGAAAAGGGGGGAACAAAGAAAAACTCCCAAGCCCCACAATCGACTCTTTCCACCGGACTGCCTGTCCATTATGGCAACCTGGCAAGAAAGTGAAAAAATGGTAACACAGACTCCCGTAGACGTTACGTGGGGTTACAAATTATTACATCAATAGAGCAACTGTTCAGCGTTGCCCGCTGATCAGCTGCTCAGCAGTCCCGGGTCGCCAGCCATGCTGTCGGTCCGGTCCCGTTTAATCAGTTTGCGCAGGCGGGCAGGCAGAGCCAGCATCGCCGGTGTCACCAGGAGAGTCAGCAGGGTACCGAAGGTCAGGCCGAATACGATGGCGCTGGCGAGACTCACCCATTGGGAGGTAATAGGACCGCCAACCTCGATTTCCGCGCCGATCAGGTCAATGGAAACATGCATCGCCAATGGTAACAGTCCGAATCCGGTGGTGAAGGTGGTGAGGAATACGGGCCTCAGTCGTTGCACACCGGTGTGCACGATCACATCCAGCAGTGTCCAGTCGGGATGATTTCTGCGCAGGAAGTTGTAGGTGTCAATGAGCACGATATTGTTGTTCACAATAATCCCTGCCAGCGCCACCACGCCGACACCGGTCAGAATGACACTGAACGCCTGCCCTGTTATCAGCAGCCCCAGTAACACGCCGGCGGTAGACATCAGTACCGAGGAAAGGATCAGCACGGCCTGATAGTAGCTGTTGAACTGGGTAACCAGCAGGATAGCCATTAACGCCAGAGCCAGTGAAAATGCCTGACCCAGAAATGCGGCGGATTCTTCCTGTTCCTCGTTGGCGCCCCGGAAGGTGAAATTGACCGCCGGATTCACCGGGTTGTCGTCCAGGTATTGCTGCAGTTCAGCGACTTTGTCCGCCGCCAGTTCACCTGGTGCCGGGTTGGCCCGGACGTAGACGACCCGGGCACTTTCCACCCTCTGGATGGAACCGACTTTAGGACTTGGAGTGCGGGTGATGAAACTGGAAACCGGCACCGGCCCGTTCACGGTGCTGATGCGGATGGTGTCCAGTTGTTCCAGGCCACGGTACTGCTCCGGGTAGCGAATGCGGATATCCACCTCTTCCTCGGTGTCGTCCGGCCGGTATTCTCCCATCATCACGCCGTTGGTCATCAGCTGAATTGCGGTGCCGATTTCCGCGATGCTGGCGCCCATCATGGCTGCCCGGGCCCGATCAACCTGGATTTCCCATTCGATTCCCGGCACCGGCATGGTGTCGTCGATATCGATCAGACCGGTCATCACATTGGTCATGTAGTCGCGAATTCGCCTGCCTTCGGAAAACAGCAGATCCAGGTCGTCACCGCTCAGTTCAATCTGAACTTCCTTGCCCACCGGTGGTCCCATTTCAATGGTGGCGACTTCCGCCTTGATACCGGGCAGCGTGGCGATGGCGTCACGGTACAGGTTTTCCAGTTCGAATCCGTTGACATCACGGTCCCGCCGATCGGTGAATTCAATGAAAATAGTACCCACCAGATCGGGTGCACTTTGCTGGCCGCCACCGGTCTGCTGGCCGGCGCCTGATTGCGTGACTATGTTCTTGTAATAGCCGATTTCCTCGATTCGCTGCTCGACGTCCAGCATGACATCGCGAATCTGTGCCGGTGAATAATTGCCACGGGCAAAGACCTGAATCTGGGTCATATTGGGTTCGACGTTGGTAAAAAATTCCACGCCCCGTCCGAACATGCCGTAGGTGATGACTATCAGAACCAGGGCGGCAATAGACGTGAAGAATACCGTGATGGGCCGCCGCACCGCTGACCTGAGGACGCGGGCGTACACGCCGGTGATACCCCCCACCTTGTCCGGGTCACCTTCCTCCAGCTGCCTCAGGCGCATGGCTGAATCCTCCGCGGCCTGGGACTTGCCGAAGAGGGCGCCGAGGGTTGGTGCAAACAGCAGGGCATAAAACAGTGAGCCCACCAGCACGGCGAATACGGTGATGGGAAGGTAGCGCATGAATTCACCGGACACCCCCGGCCAGAACATCAGAGGCAGAAATGCCGCCAGGGTAGTGGACGTGGATGCCACGATGGGCCAGAACATTCGCTTCACGGCTTCCCGGTAGGCACGTCGACTGTCCAGCCCTTCGGCCATTTTCCGGTCGGCGAATTCCACCATGACGATCGCACCGTCAATGAGCATCCCCAGGCCCAGGAGCAGGCCGAAAATAACCATGAAGTTGTAGGTGAAACCCAGTGCGGAAACGATGATGAACGCGAAAAAGAAGGAAAAAGGCACCGCCAGGGTGACCAGGATACCGGAACGTATGCCCACGGTTGCAATCACCACAATCAAGACCAGCACCATCGCCGTGGCCATGTTGCCCTGCAGGCCCATGTTCTGTTCGATTACCTGGGGCGCGGTGTTGTTCAGGTAGTCTATCTGAACCGCCGGGGGCAGTGTGGGCCTGATGCGCTCGACGAAGGCATCGATGCCATCCATTGCCTCGATCAGGTTGGCACCCTTGCGCTTGTTTATATTAAGTGAAATGGACTGGTAGCCATTGGCATAGGAATAGCGGGTGGCATCCTTGAAGGTGCGCCTGACATCGGCGACGTCGCTGATGGTGAGTACGCCCATGCTGTTGGATGCAATGGGCAGGTCAAGCAGGTCGTCGCTGGTTTCGATAAGCCCCGGGACTTTTACCGAAAAACTGCCACGCCCGGTATCGACGGCACCGGCCGGAATCAGGCGATTGTTGGTGGCCACCGCCTGCACGATCTGACTGTTGGTGATGCCATAGGTTTCCAACTGTGCCGGATCGATGACTGCTTCCAGCAGTTCCTCGCGATTGCCAACCATATCGGCAGACAGAACCTGGGGCAGGGTTTCGATGTCCCGCTGCAGGTCCTGGGCAACACGCAGCAATACACGCTCCGGTACATTCCGTCCGCCGATTGCTATCTGTACGATTGGCAGCGTGGCCGCCGCCACTTCCTGGATAATAGGCTCCTCGGTGTTCTGGGGGAATTTTGCCTGGGCACGGTTGATGGCCTCCCGCACTTCGATCAGGGCGTTGTCGGAATCGAAGCTGACGTCGAATTCCGCAATAATGGTGGCAGCACCCTCGCTGGAAAAAGACGACACCTGGGTTATGCCGTCGATGGTTTTCAACTCCACTTCCGATGGCTTGGAAAGCAGTCGCTCCGCATCTTCGGGTGAAATACCCTCGTGCATGATGGTGCTGACGATCACCGGTACGGTGACGTCGGGGTTCAACTCCACCGGAATTGACCGGTAGGCCAGAATACCTGCCAGCATGACTACCACGAATACACTGATGGTGGTGCGTGCCCGGGATACTGCGGCGTCAAGGTAATGCATCGCTGCCGTTCCTGTCCGTTGATCGTTGTGAATTTAGAGGCTCGACTGTGACCAGTCGAAGTCTGCCCTGACCTGCTGTCCTGGAAATACGATTTCCTGGCCGTGAGTGATCAGGGTTACCTGCGCCGGCAGGTCCGTGACCCATACGCCAGGCTCCATTTGACCGGTCTGGTCGCCGATCAGGGTAACCGGCATGAATGCGACCCTGTTCTCGGCATCCAGGATCTTGACGCCGACATCGCCGTTGTCATTCAGTGTCAGCGCCGACGGTGGAATCAGGTGAGCACGTGTCTGTGAAGCGGCAATAAACATTTCCGTGGTAATTCCGTCACGCAGGCGCTTCTGACTGTCCACGGTGGCTTCCACCCGGTAGCTTCGCGACAAAGCATCGGCGCTGCGCGCCAGATAGGTGACTGTTGCGGTGACCTGTTCACCGGTGAGCAGGTCGGCATTGACCACCGCGCCGGCTTCCAGCTTGCCGATCTGTTGTTCGGGGACCATGCCAACCACCAGCATGGGATCATCGTCCATTACGGTGGCGCAGACCGCACCACGTTCAAGGAGGTTGCCGATTTCCGCGGCCCTGGTTTCAACCACGCCGTCGAACGGTGCCCGTATCCGGGTATTGTCCAGGGCGAGCTGGGCCCGCTGGACCGCAGCCCTGGCTGCTTCGTGGGCGGCATTGGCCTGGGCCACTGAGACCGCCGAAGTCAGACCCTGTTGCCGCAGATCACGGGCCGCTTCCAGCTCCACCCGGGTCTGTTGTTCACGGCTCTGCGCTTCGCGGAGGTCGCTGTCCCGGGTGTCCACCGCAACCTCGCAAAGTACGTCACCGGCAGTGACGCGACTGCCTTCTGCGACGGGGGTCGCGACCACGCGTCCCGGCTGTTCCGCCCGGACATCGACCCGGCGGAAGGCCTCGGTCCGTCCTCTTACCCGGACATACTCGGTATAGTCCCGGGCGGTAAGTCGTGCCGCCCGGACCACAAAATCTGCTGCTTCATCCGCCGAGGCACGGTCCTCGCTGACGGCAACAATCGTCTGTTCCCCGGTGGACGCTGGAGATGCGGTGTTTCCAGCGGGGCGGGGTATCAGCATCCACAGTGCCACCAGGGCGGCGATTCCCAGCGCTACCAGTTTTTGCTTGTTCACATTGTTCTCCTAGACCCTTGGAGCCAGATCCCGGTTACACGGCTTCACCGTAACAGGGCCGACCTGATTTCCGGTACGTTGAACTGCTTTCGCCGGAACTGACAAAACTGCCGATGCCGGGGATAGGACCTGCCGGACCGGATTCACTTGACGAGCTGTTTTGTCATCCCTGTTGTTGGCTGGGGCCCGGAATCGGGCAGGTTTTTACCATCCCTGATTATGCCGTTACAGCGCCTGGCAATTTCCGCTGCTGCACCGGTGTTACGTATTGTAACCATCGGTCGCCGAATTGCAATCTTGCTGGTCGTCACCAGCTGCCAGTGGACCGGGTTTCCGGACAGATTATGTGTTTATATTTACAATTCTGTTACAGTCCTGCGCTGACTGTCCCGCAACAGGAAATCTACACGCTTCCCGGAGAATTACAGCCATGAAAGACTTTACCGGCCAGGTCGCTATTGTCACAGGGTCCAGCAGTGGTGTCGGCGCGGCCACGGCCAGGCTGCTGGCATCCAAAGGATGCAACGTGGTGATCAATTACAGTTCCAAGAAGCAGGCAGCCGAGCAGGTGGCAGTCCAGTGCCGGGAGCACGGTGTCGAGGTGCTGGTAGCCGGTGCCGACGTTGCGCTGGACGATGACTGTTGCAGCCTGGTCCGCCAGGCCATGGCGAGCTGGGGCAGGGTAGACGTGCTGGTCAACAATGCCGGAACAACCAAGTTTGTTGAGCACCACCGGTTGGATGGGCTGGATGCGGCCGACTTTCAAAGAATCTACGGCGTGAACGTGATCGGTGCCTACCAGATGACACGGGCAGTCAATGAAATCATGCAGCAGCAGGAAACCGGGGGCAGTATTGTCAACGTGGCTTCCACTGCCGCCATCACCGGGATCGGCAGCAGTATTGCGTATGCAGCGTCAAAAGGTGCCATGGTGACCATGACTCTGTCCCTGGCCCGGGTCCTGGGACCACAGGTGCGGGTCAATGCTGTCTGTCCGGGATTCATCGAGGGAGACTGGCTACGCGAGGGCATGGGTGACGAGAAATACACGGCACTTATGCAGGCAAACCGCGACAGCGCTGCACTTAATGTCAATGCGACGCCGGAAACCGTTGCCGAAGCCATTTTACATTTCATTGTCGGACCGTCGGTGGTCACCGGTGAAACGCTTATCGTGGACGGCGGTCGACACCTGAACCAGGTGCCGATGGCAAGGCGATAAACTACTTCGCTACCGGTCTCTTCTGCAGCTTCCGCTGCAGAGTCCGTCGATGCATTTTCAGCTGTCGCGCGGTCTCGGAGATATTGCCGTCGTTTTCCTTCAGGACTTTCTGAATGTGCTCCCATTCGAGTCGACGAACCGACATGGGTTCCTGGGGAAGGTCGGTTTTTTTCGATTCTCCGGGTTTTTCCAGCAATGCGGCCAGTATTTCTTCCGTGTCAGCCGGCTTGGAGAGATAATTCGTGGCGCCAAGCTTGATGGCTTCCACGGCGGTGGCGATGCTGGCATAACCGGTGAGAATCAGGGTTTTTATCGTCGGGTTCTGGCCGTTCAGGATCGGTATCAGCTCCAGGGAGGTCTGGCTGCCCAGGTTCAGATCCAGTATGGCGAAATTGAAGGTTTGTTTCTGCACCAGTTCCTTTGCTGAACCCAGCGATTCTGCATGAGCCACGTTATAACCTCGCTGGTTCAGGGCGCGGGTGATTACCCGGGCAAACACCGGATCGTCTTCCACCAGCAACAGTCTTTTATCCATCCCTCATTCTCCCGGATTATCTTTGTCGGGGGATGCGATGGGCAGGCGGACAACAGTCTGTGCGCCACCCGATTTCCGATTGAACATTTCGATACTGCCACCGGCCTTCTGCAGGGTCGCGTTGGCCAGGTAAATACCGAGGCCCATGCTGTCTTCCCGGGTGGAAATAAAAGGCTCTCCCATCTTTTCCATTACCACGTCAGGAACGCCCGGACCGTCGTCCTGTACGGAAATCTCCACGGTCCTGACCGGATGTTCAAGAACCCTGGTAAACACCCGGGTCTCCGACGTGGCGGCCTTGATTCCGTTTTCAATGATATTGATGAGGGCATGGTTGATGCTGGGGTCTCTTGTCAGGTGGAATTCTTCAGCCTTACTGTCCAGCTTGAAGTGTATGTTTGCACCGGGATGGATGTTGGTGATGTAGTCCTTGATACTGTCAATGCATTCACGAAGACTAATGATCTCCCTGGAAGGATCGTATTCCTTATTGTAGTAGTCGGTAAGCTGGCTCAACGAATGTTTACAGCGTTGTACCTGTTGTCGAAGGATCGAAATATCCTCTTTCAGGTCCTCGCTGCCCACTTCCTCGGCGCTCAGCTTGTCCATTTCGCCCAGCAGCACCGACATTGTTGAAAGCGGTGTCCCCAGTGCATGAGCGGTACCTGCTGCCAGCGTGCCGATAGCCACCAGTTGTTCATTGCGCATTTCAGTTTCCCGGGACTGGGCCAAGGTCAGTTCCCGCTCTCTTATTGTGCTGGCCATGCGGGTCACGAAGACGGAGATCAGCACGGCACAGACGACGAATATGGCCCACATACCAACCAGGTGCAGCTGGAAACTCATCATGGCATCGCTGTCTGCATAGTCGGTGCGTATGTCGATCAGGATGAAAATTGTGTAGACGGAGATACAGCCCAGGGCGAACAGGTTGGCCTGGGTCCGGGTCAGAAAGGTTGCGCCCACGGCCAGCAGCACCA
>Ga0070726_10000773_pt1 | contig 36292 bp, 32 predicted proteins | sample tdAd471_FD_67275 | JGI IMG/M metagenome (GOLD analysis project Ga0070726, IMG submission 67275) | Marine sediment microbial communities from the Atlantic coast under amendment with organic carbon and nitrate - tdAd47.1 | ecosystem: Environmental > Aquatic > Marine > Coastal > Sediment | place...
CGGCACTTCATGGCCGCTCTCATCCAGAATATGGATTTCATACCCTGGCATCGGCACGGTGGATGAGCCGTATTTGATAGGTAGATGCTCGATACCCATTGGATTGCCAGCAATCGTCCAGCCGGTCTCCGTTTGCCACCAATGGTCAATAACGGGGATATCCAGAAGTTTCTCAGACCACTGTATTGTATCCGGATCGGCCCGTTCACCAGCCAGAAACAGGGTTCGCAGGCTGCTGATGTCGTAACCTTTCAGCAGGTTGCCTTGCGGATCTTCCTTCTTGATGGCGCGCAGGGCAGTGGGCGCGGTGAACAGCGCGGCGATATTGTGCTCATCAATCATGCGCCAGAACACCCCGGCATCCGGAGTGCCGACGGGTTTGCCTTCGAACATTACCGTGGTGCAGCCATGCAGTAATGGTGCGTACACGATGTAGGAGTGTCCCACGACCCAGCCAACATCAGATGCAGCCCAGAAAACTTCACCCGGCTTCACGCCATAGATGTTTTCCATCGACCATTTCAGTGCCACCATATGGCCGCCATTGTCGCGCACAACGCCTTTCGGTTTGCCGGTGGTGCCAGACGTGTAGAGCACATAAAGCGGGTCAGTGCCCGCTACGGGTACGCAGTCTGCCCGCTCACCCCTGGCGGACATCTCGTCCATCAGCTCCATCCAGTCGGCATCTCGGGCCTGGTCCAGATTTGCCGTCACTTGTTCGCGCTGGAAAACGACGCAGGTATCCGGCTTGTGGCGGGAAAGATTGATCGCTTCATCGACAAGCGGCTTGTAGGGGATGACACGGTTCGGCTCTATGCCGCAGGAGGCGCAGAGCATTGCCTTTGGCGTCGCATCATCAATCCGCGTTGCCAGCTCGTGCGGAGCAAAGCCGCCAAAGACAACCGAGTGTATCGCGCCAATACGCGCGCAAGCCAGCATCGCGATCGCGGCCTGCGGGATCATCGGCATATAGATCACCACACGGTCGCCCTTGGTAATGCCACGCGATTGCAGTGCTGCCGCAAAAGTCGCGACCTCTTCCAGCAGCTCTGAATAGGTATAGGTCTTCTGCGCGCCAGTGATCGGGCTGTCATAGATCAGGGCGTTCTGATCGCCCCGGCCTGCGTCTACATGGCGGTCCAGACAATTATACGCTGTATTGCATTCGGCGCCCGCAAACCATCGCCCGTAAACGCCTTGCTCAGAATCAAACACCTTGTCCGCAGGCTTTACCCAGTCGATGGCGCTTGCCGCTTCGGCCCAAAAGGCTTCCGGCGCAGATTTCCATGAAGTGTAGACGTCTTTGTAGCTGGTCATGCATCTCTCCCTCGGCCTCTTGTCGCAGAGACGGGCAAGGAGTGTGCTGTCTCAAGCGAGGCCTGATGTCAGCTGTTACGTCTGCGACAGGACATGACAATACGCCTTTAGTCTAATCCGGAGGGGAAATGGGAGATTCAGGCAGGATTGGGTAAATCGGTCGCATCCCGCTAGAAGGGGAAGCGACTCGATATGGATTGTCCCGGCATGACGACGGGACAAAAGATGTCAGCTTGATATTTATCGGAGAGGCATATGCCGGAAACCAGCACAGAGCGGTCAGGTCCGCTAACAGATCTGCGGGTCATTGAACTTGGCCAGTTGGTGGCGGGCCCATTCTGCGGCCAGATGTTCGCGGACATGGGCGCGGATGTCATCAAGGTCGAACCGCCAGGGCAGGGCGATCCACTGCGCGAATGGGGCCGGGATGGCTTTCCACTCTGGTGGAGTGTCTGTGCGCGCGGCAAACGCTGCATCACGCTGAACTTGCGGACGGAAGAGGGGCAGGGCCTTCTGAAGCAACTCGTCGCGGAGGCGGACTTCCTTATCGAGAATTTCCGCCCCGGCACACTCGAAAAATGGGGCCTTGGCTATGAGGAGCTTAAGAAAGTCAATCCTGGCCTGATCATGATCCGCGTCTCCGGCTATGGCCAGACGGGCCCTTACTCCGCGCGTCCAGGCTATGCCTCAGTCGGTGAGGCGATGGGCGGGGTGCGCTATCTGATGGGAGAGCCGGACCGGAAGCCCTCCCGCGCGGGCATCTCTCTGGGTGACAGTCTGGCTGGCCTCTTCTCTGCCTTTGGGGCGCTGGCGGCTCTGCACCACCGCGAGAAGACTGGCGAAGGCCAGATGATTGATACGAGTATCTATGAGTCCGTGCTGGCCTTCATGGAAGGGCTGGTCCCGGAATACCAGTTTGAGGGCTATACGCGCGAACGTTCAGGCTCCGTACTGCCGTCTATTGCGCCCTCCAACATCTATGATGGTAGCGACGGCATGGTCATTATTGCGGCCAACCAGCCAACAGTGTTTGCGCGCCTCTGCAAGGCCATCGGACAGCCTGACCTGAAAGGCGATCCGCGCTTCAACACCCATGCTGGGCGCGGCGAAAACATGGCCGAACTGGACGCCATCATCAATGACTGGACCTCCAACCGCACGATTGACGAGATCCAAGCCGCAATGGTCGAGGCGGCCGTTCCGGTGGGCAAAGTGTTCCGGGCCTCAGACATGCTGGAAGATCCGCACTACAAGGCCCGGCAATCGCTCGTGGAGGTGCCGTCAGAGCGCTGGCCCGGCATCCTGCAGCAGAATATCGTTCCGCGTCTGACCGGTACGCCGGGCAAAATCCGTTGGGCAGGGCCCGACCGTCTCGGCCAGCATACAGCCGACGTGCTGACCGACCTGCTGGAACTGACGCCAGAGCAGGTCGAAAAGCTGAAACAGTCGGGGATTGTCTAAGCGCGTCAGGCCGTCATCGCGCCATCGACGACATGTTCCTGTCCGTTGATATAGCTTGATTTGTCGGATGCCAGGAAGACGATCAGATTCGCCACTTCATCTGGGCGTCCGGCACGGCCCATGGGAGAGGATTGCGCGCCAAGCAGGGCGACATTCATCTCATTCGAGCCATCCGGCGCAGTCATGATGCTGGCTGTCTCAGGGTCCATGGTCTCGGTCAGCCTTGAGATGGATTTCTGCCAAATCGGCGTATCGATGATACCGGGATGCACCGAGTTCACCCGGATCGGCCAGCCCATCTGCGCGCATTCCACCGCGGCAGATTTGGTAAACAGCCTCACCGCGCCTTTGGATGTGCAATAGGCGCTGAGCCCTGCTGCGCCCTTCAGGCCTGCGACAGAGGAAATATTCACAATGGAGCCGCCATTTTCCTGCATTCGGCGAATGGCCGCCCGCGTGCCCAGAAACACGCTGTCGACATTGACGCTCATCTGGCGTTTCCAGTCATCCAGCGAGAAATCCGCGATAGCCCCGCCAATGGCGATGCCGGCATTGTTTATTAGGATAGAAGGGGTGCCGAGCTTGTTCTCTGCCGTCTCAAAGGCGATGTCCCACATCGCTTCGTCCGTCACATCCTGTTGCAGCGTCTCCACCTTGCCGCCATTGGCCTTGATACGGCTGGCGGTAACTTTCAGGCCGTCCTCGTCAATGTCTGTCGCCAGTACCGCTGCGCCCTCCTGGGCCAGTGCTTCTGCGGCTGCCAGTCCGATCCCGCTGCCTGCGCCCGTAACAATTGCGACACGTCCGTCCAGTAAACCCATGCTTTCCTCCCTTATGGTCTTTATGATTAGCCCTAGCTGTAGCAGGTGTGCAGCTTGACGGAAGAAGATGTTTGGTGTTTACCCCGCGCTTCACAACGGGATGGTGCGGTGCCGCCGTTGAAATCGTGGGTGCGAATGAGCGTCGCCCACCGGCCCGCGTCGATAATGAGGTACTACCATGTCTCGTCGCCACAGCGCGAAGTACAAAATCGACCGTCGCGTCGGTGAAAACATCTGGGGCCGCCCCAAATCTCCTGTAAACAAGCGTAATTACAAGCCGGGCCAGCACGGTCAAAGCCGTCGCAGCAAGACGTCCGACTATGGTATGCAGCTGATGGCGAAGCAGAAGCTGAAAGGCTACTACGGCGACATCACGGAGAAGCAGTTCCTTCGTATTTACGAAGATGCGAACCGCATGAAAGGCAACACCTCCGAGAACCTGATCGGTCTGCTCGAATCCCGTCTCGATGCCGTTGTGTATCGTGCGAAATTCGTTCCAACGATCTTTGCTGCCCGTCAATTCATCAACCACGGCCACGTGATGGTGAATGGTCGCCGCTGTAATATCGGTTCTGTCCGCCTGAAAGCGGGCGATGTTGTTCAGATCCGCGAAAAGTCCCGCAACCTGGCTCTGGTGCTTGAAGCACTCGGCAGCCCGGAGCGTGACGTTCCGGAATATGTCGAAGTCGACCCGAAAGCGATGACAGCCACTTATGTGCGCGTTCCGGAACTCTCCGACGTGCCATACCCGGTCCAAATGGAACCGGCACAGGTGGTCGAATTCTACTCCTCCTAAGAGGACTGAATTTCTTGAACTATTTGATGGGCCGCGCCAGACTGGTGCGGCCTTTCTTTTTGGAGACCTGCCCCATATGGACATACCCAGCATCAAGCATGTTCGCGATCACCTTGTCGCCAAACCCGGCGAGCCATTCAGCCTGGCAGAGCGGCCGACACGGGATGACGCGATCTTTGCCAACAAGGATGATGCCGCAACCAGCCTCAAAAAGGATGCGGCCGTCATCAACGAGCTGAAAGACATGCTGTATGCCCACAAGAAGCAATCCGTTCTGGTCGTGCTCCAGGGCATGGACACAGCAGGAAAATCCGGCACCATTCGCGGTGTCTTCGCAGACACGACGCCCCTCGGCATGGAGGTGAAGGCGTTCAAAGCGCCCAGCGCGAACGAATTGGCACGCGACTATCTCTGGCGCGTCCACAATGCCGTGCCGAAGAAGGGCAATGTCGGCATTTTTGATCGTTCACACTATGAAGATGTTTTGGTCGTGAAAGTACGCGGCTGGGCCAGCCCGAAAGAGATTGAACAGCGCTACGACCAGATCAATGCTTTTGAAAAACACCTTACGCAGAATGGTGTCATCATCGTCAAATGCATGCTGAATGTTGGTCATGAGGAGCAGGGCGTGCGCCTTGCCGAGCGTCTGGTCGAGCCACACAAGCTGTGGAAGTTCAATCCGGGAGACCTGGATGACCGCAAGGACTGGACAAAGTTCATGGCGGCCTATGAGACAGCGATCGAGCGCTGTTCGACAGAGCATGCGCCCTGGTATGTCATCCCGTCAGACAGCCGTACCCGCCGGAATGCGATGATCGCCCGGCTTGTCCGCGGAGCCCTCGAAGATATGAACCTCGAATGGCCGAACCCGGGGTACAAGTCGGACGATTTCGATATCGGTTAGCCGCCGTGGAAGTCCGTAGACCCGCCACTCATGGATTTGTTGGCGGAGCGTGAGGCTGGGTTGCCGTAAATGTCGACGCTGCCCCCGCTGGATGTCTTGCTGCTGGCTTCGTCGCTGGCATAGGCGCGAACGGAGCCGCCACTATTGGCGCCGGCTTTCACGGTCTTGCAGGTCAGCTCCTTTGCATTGGCTGAGCCGCCGGACGAAGCCTTGATGTTCAGCTTGTTGCAGCTGCCATACGCCGACACGGATGCGCCGCTGGAGACGTTGATCACCATGTCATCCGTCTGTAGTCCTTCTGCGAGAAGGGAGGAACCGGAGCTTGCTTCAATCTCTTCAAGGCTTGGTGCGGTCACATGGAAAGTGACGCGCATTTTCTTGTTGCTCAGGCTGGATGTGTTCTTGCGGGCAAGATAGAGCCGATCACCATCCTGACGAACTTTCACATCGTCAGGGCCGCCTCTGGAGAAAACCGCGCGTACGGAATAATCCGGGGCTGTCGTGAACTTTACTTCGACGCCTGCCGCGACATCCAGTTCATCAAAGTTTACCGCATCATATGTCTTGGTGACATCTGCGTGGCTGGCCGGCGTAAAGGCGGTGACTGCAAGGGCTGCGGAGGCAGCAGCGAACAGAATGCGTTTTGTCATGAGAATTTCCTTCCGTTCAGGAATTAGTTGAAGTCGACGTCGCCGCCGCTCGATTTGCTGACATCACGTTCAGCCGGGTCGCCGTGGACCAAAACATCTGCGCCACTATTGGCAGTTGCCTTGAGGGACTTGGAAGCATGAACGCCGACATCAGCGCTGCTGGATGCTTCGACTTTCGCGGAAACGCAGATCAGGTCATCGGCATCAACATCGGCGGAGGAGGAGGCCTCCACGTCGATCAAATTGCAGCTTCCCTCAACAGTAACATCTGCGCTGGAGGACGCGTCGATCTCGACATCGGGCGATCCGGCAATAGTGACTTCTACATCAGAGCTCGAAGACGCTTCGACATCAACCGGACCGGCGCCGGAGGCGTTTGCGCTGACATCTGCGCTGGAAGATGCATCAATGCTCAGCTTGTCGCTGACCAAGTCTTCTGCGTCGAGATCAGAGCTTGATGAGGCTTCGATGCTGGTATCCTTTGAAGTGCCGCTGACCGTCAGGGAGGCGCTTGAGGAGCTGTCCAGCTCCAGCTCGTCTGCCGAGATATTGTTCGCGGTCAGCATGGAAGACTGGGATATGTCCAGTTCGCTGATCGAGGGAGAAGTGACGATGACTTTATAGCTCGGCTTCACATCGCCATTCACCTTGACGACAAGTTCGCCATTTTTGTGCTTGATCGACATGTTCTTGCGCCATTTGGCCTTTTCGAGGCTCTTGCGCTTGATCTGCAATTCGTCGCCTGCGGTTTCGATCAGGATATCGGAGAAATCGCCATCCTTCTGATCCACGGTGACGGAATGAGCTGGCCCTTGCGTGTACTCGACCATGATGGCGCCGCTGACATCCAGAGCGTCAAAGTCTGACACGTCATAGGATTTGGTTTCGGCGAGGGCAGGCATGGCTGCCAAGGTAAGTGCGGCGACAGAGATGGCAGTGCGTTTCATGAGTATGCTCCAAAACTTGATACCCTCATATTCATATCGAAATACAATATGTCAATTGCCGATTTTCGATAAAAACAGCATTCCTGATGATTGAATCTGATCAATTTCCTCCTTGTCGCCGCAACACCATCGGCGGTTGTCCATATGCGCGGACGAAAGCCACACGCATGCGTTCGGCGTCACCGAAGCCGGTTTTCCGCGCGATTTCATTGAGAGATATGCCAGTGGTTTCAACGTGCTGACGTGCTGCTTCCAATCGCAACTTTTCCACAAATCTTGCTGGTGTGGTGCCTGTTTCGGACCGGAAAACGCGTGCAAAATTCCTGGGGCTCATCCCGGCCTGTTCGGCAATCTGCTCGACTTTGAGGTTGCCGGACAGATTTGCACGAATCCAGTCGATGAGCGGATCAAAGCGTCCGGACAGCAGCTTCACATCCTGCATGACGGAGAATTGCGACTGGCCGCCATGCCTGCGATGATGGACCACCAGTTCGCGCGCGGCCCGGCGTGCGACGTCTGCGCCGAGGTCATCTTCTACCAGAGCCAAAGCCAGATCGATCCCCGCAGTGATGCCTGCAGATGTCCAGAACTTGTCGTCCTGAACAAAGATCCGGTCTGCTTCGACGGTTACGTCCGGAAATAGCCGCGCCATATCCGGACACCGGCGCCAATGCGTTGTGGCGCGCCGACCATCAAGAAGACCGGCTGCAGCAAGCAGGATGGCCCCAGAACACACAGATGTCGTCCGCCTTGTCCGGCTGGATACGTCACGTATGGCATTGAGGAAATCCTTGTCATGCATGGCCTGCCGCGTGCCTTCGCCACCGGATACGACCAGCGTGTCCAGTGTCAGGCTGTCGGGCAGCTTTTCCGAATGCATTCGCACGCCGCTGGATGCGCGGACCACGCCGCCCTCGAGTGAGTATACCGTTAGACGGTAAGGCGACGGTGACATTCCCCGGACAGGCATTTCAAAGACGGAAATCGGGCCTGCGGCATCCAGCAGCTGGAAGTCTTCGAAGACAAGTACGCCGATTTCGCGGGGTCGGGATTTGGCGGAAAACATGGGAACAATGTCCTTTCTGCCAATGCAGACATAGTCCACATATGACGAGCCAGCAAGGAGACAGCCATGAGCCAGACATTCACGACCGTGTTTGCCGTTTATGATAACATGACGCATCTCGACTTTACCGGACCCCATCAGGTTTTGTGCCGACTACCAGGTGCGCAGACCGTGATCGCGAGCCGGGACGGCGGCGACATTCTTGCGGAAGGCAATCTCGTCATCGGGCGCACGTCCAAACTCTCCGATATCGAACGATGCGATCTCCTCTGTGTGCCGGGCGGTGTAAATGCGACGAGCGTTGCTCTGGACGAAGACTTTGTGGGAGAGGTTCGCCGCCTCGGGCAGAACGCGACCTATGTCACGTCGGTTTGTACGGGCTCGCTCATTCTTGGCGCAGCCGGACTGCTTCAGGGTAAGCGGGCTGCCTGCCATTGGGCATGGCGGGAGTTGCTGACCGAATTCGGCGCCATCATCGATGAGGCCCGCGTTGTACGCGATGGAAATACTTTCACGGGCGGCGGTGTCACAGCCGGGATCGATTTTGCTTTAACGATGGTGGCCGAGATTGCCGGGGAGGCCTATGCCAAGGCCCTGACCCTAGGCTATGAGTATGCGCCAGCGCCGCCATTCCCCGGCGGGCGTCCGGAACTGGCTGAGGCAGCAACGCTTTCAGCCTATACTTCCCATATGTCCAAGCTGATGGACGCACGCCGGGCCGAAGCACATGAGGCAGGTCAGCGAATGCGCGCTCAGGCTGGCGTTGCGTAGAGGTCGTATTCGTCTGCGTCGGTAATCTGCGCCGAGACAATGTCTCCCGGTTTCAAGTGGCTCGCTTTCTCCAGGTACACGACGGCGTCGACTTCCGGCGCATCGGCTTTTGTCCGGCCAATCATCTCGCCCGGCTCTTCACCGGGACCGTCAATGATGACATCCTGAAGTTTACCCACCTGAGCTGCCGCGCGGTCGGCAGAGATCTGCGCCTGAACTTCCATGAAGCGGTGCCAGCGTTCTTCCTTGACCTCTTCGGGGAGATGCCCCGGCAGGTCGCGGCTGTTGGCATGGGCGACATTCTCATATTTGAAACAGCCAGCTCGGTCGATCTTTGCTTCGCGGATGAAGTCCAGCAGGATATCGAAATCTTCGTCTGTCTCCCCGGGGAAGCCGACGATGAAGGTCGAGCGGATAGCCAGTTCGGGAACATCCCGGCGCCATTGCTGGATACGCTCCAGCACGCGGTCCTGCTTGGCCGGGCGCTTCATCGCTTTGAGAACAGATGCGGACGCATGCTGGAACGGAATGTCCAGATACGGCGTGATCAGCCCCTCAGCCATCAGAGGGATGACATCATCTACATGTGGGTAGGGATATACATAATGCATCCGCGTCCAGACGCCGAGGCTGCCGAGCCCCTTTGCCAGATCCAGGAAGCGGGTCTGATATTCCGTGCCGCGCCAGGTTTCCGGCTTGTAGCGCACATCCAGACCATAGGCTGACGTGTCCTGGCTGATCACCAGCAATTCCTTCACGCCTGCGCCAACCAGACGCTCGGCTTCTGTCAGCACATGATGGATCGGCCGCGACGCAAGATCGCCGCGCAGTTTGGGGATGATGCAGAAGGAGCAGCGATTATTGCAGCCCTCTGAAATCTTCAGATAGGCGTAATGGCGAGGCGTCAGGCGCAGGCCGGCTTCCGGCACCAGATCCAGGTGAGGATTGTGCGGCGGCGTCAGATGTGTGTGCACCGCGTCCATGACCGCTTCGTACTGGTGCGGCCCTGTAATCGCCAGCACTTTGGGGTGGGCTTTCTCGATGACATCAGGCTCTGCGCCCAGACAGCCGGTCACGATCACCTTGCCATTGGCCTCGATGGCCTCGCCAATCGCATCGAGGCTTTCATCGCGCGCGCTGTCGATGAAACCGCACGTATTCACCAGCACAAGGTCTGCGCCATCATAGTCCGGCGCGATCTGATAGCCTTCCGCGCGTAGACGCGTGATGATCCGTTCGGAATCCACTAGCGCCTTGGGGCAACCAAGCGAAACAATCCCCACTTTCGGGGATTTTGCGGGCCGGATCGGGGCGGGGGCAATCGGTGTCGTGTTCATCGCGCCCTGCTATAACGAAAGCCCATGTCTGGGAAGAGCATGCCGACAGACCAGGATGAAGGCCTTGCGTCTGAGTGGGAGCTCATCAGGGTTAAGTTTTGGTTGCAGGCCGAGTCCCAAATTGGTCCAAAAACTTGGAGGCGTGGAAACATCAAACTGTTAGCCATAAGATCGCATGAACACGCGATGATAGAGGCGACGATGGAAGGATGGATGATTAATCTGGCTGGCTGGGGCCTCGCGCTGCTAGGCGTTTACCTGATCTGGTACACGCTGAAGCAATGGCGCCGCGCCGCGAAAGCCTGCTATCCAATGCCGTTCCGCCGCCGCAAAAGCTACATGACCGGACTGGCGTTCAGCGCCCTGTTCCTGGTCTCGCCCGCTATTGTTCAGGCTGACAGCCCGATGGACGCATATCAAATTGTTGCGAATTATGCGGCCGAACAGGGCTAAGGCTTAGACTTAGGCCTCTTCCAGCTCGATGCCTTTTTCCTTCAGGAAGTCGCGCAACTCGCCGCTTTCGAACATCTCTTTCACGATGTCACAGCCGCCAACGAACTCGCCTTTGACGTAAAGCTGCGGGATGGTTGGCCATTCGGAATACGCCTTGATGCCTTCACGTACGGCCTGGTCTTCCAGAACGTTGGTGGAGACATATTCCACGCCCAGATAATCCAGCACCTGAACCACGACGGATGAGAAACCGCACTGCGGGAAGGTCGGTGTGCCTTTCATGAAAAGGACAACGTCATTGCTCTTCACGGCCTTGTCGATGGCGTCGAGTGTGGCTTGGTCAGTCATTCAGATATCTCCGCTGTCTGCACAGCATGTGTGGTGGATACCCGGCAGCGTCAAGAAGCGAAGCTGCCGGGTAGTGAGATTACCAGCCGCAGCTCTCGTCGGCGTTCTGGTCTTTCAGGTACAGCATCAGCGGATCGAAGTATTCGATGATTGCGCTGCCATCCATTTCACGGGTGCCGGTGAACTTCTCCAGCGTGTCCGGCCATGGCTGTGAAGCGCCCGCTTCCAGCATGGCGTTGAAGCGCTCGCCGACTTCCTTGTTGGCATAGATGGAGCAGCGATGCAGCGGGCCTTCCCATCCGGCCTGCTCACAGGCCGCCTTGTGGAACTGGAACTGCAGGATGTAGCTGAGGAAATACCGCAGATAGGGCGTATTGCCGGGAATGTGGTATTTCGCACCGGGATCGAAGGCGTCAGCCGGGCGCGGGCCCGGCGGCACAAGGCCCTGATTTTTCAGGCGCAGATCCCACCAGGCCTGATTATAGTCTTCCGGCGCGGTCTTGCCGGACAGCACATCCCAGCGCCAGCCATCAACGGTCAGCGCGAAGGGCAGGAAGGCAATCTTGTCGAGCGCAGTATTCAGCAGCAGCGCCGTATCGGCCTCTGCCGGCGGAATCTGGTCTTCCGTGATCACGCCGATCTTCTGCAGGTAAATCGGCGTGATGGACAGTCCGACAAAGTCCCCAATCGCTTCGTGGAAGCCGTCATGCGCGCCATTTTTGTAGAGATAGTCCTGATCCTTGTAGGCGCGCTGATAGAAATTATGACCCAGCTCGTGGTGCACGGTGTAGAAGTCTTCCGCGTTGACCTCGGTGCACATCTTGATGCGGACATCTTCCTCATCATCCAGATCCCAGGCGGAGGCGTGGCAGACCACTTCCCGATCTGCCGGGCGCACGATCATGGAGCGTTCCCAGAAGGTCTTCGGCAGCGGATCAAGGCCCAGTGACTTGAAGAAGGCTTCGCCTGTCTCGACCATCTTGATCGGCGTGTAGCCTTTTTCCTGCAGCTGCTCTGTCAGGTCATAGCTTGGCGCAACCACATCGGCCGGCTTCACGATATCATAGATGCTGGACCATTGCTGGGCCCACATATTGCCCAGCAGGTCGGCGCGGATCGGGCCGGTGCGCGGCTGCACATCGTCGCCATACTTCTCGTTTAGCTTGGTGCGCGTATAGCAGTGCAGCTCCTTGTAGAGCGGCTCGACCTGCGTCCAGAGGCGTTCGACTTCGGCTTCCATCTCTTCCGGCGGCATATCGTAGCCGGACAGCCACATCTGGTCGAGGCTCGGGAAACCCAGCTCCTCAGCGCCTTCATTGGCGATCGCGACCATGCGGGCATAGTCATCCTTCATCGGTACAGAGACCGTGCGCCAGCCTTCCCAGACGGCTTTCAGCTCTTCCGGGTCGCGGCTGGTTTCGATGATCGTGGACAGTTGGTCCAGATTGAGCGCTTCGCCCTTATAGGTGAACTTGCCGGTGCCATAGGTGGCGTCCAGATTGGTCGTGATCTTGGACAGCTCTTCCGCCGCGCCGGGTGTAGAGGGGGCCGGAATGGTGATGTTGGAGCGCAGGATATTCATCTTGCGGGCCAAGTCAGCCGGCAGGACGTCCACATCAAACTTCTTGGAGTCATTGGCCAGCGACACGGCTAGCTTGGTCGAGACAGCGCCAGCCTCGGCAGCTGCAGCATTGGTCTCGTCTGTGATATTGGTTGCTTGGTTCCAGTAGGCCTGCGCGGCAATCTTGCTCTGTGCGGCCAGTTTGGCTTCCGCCATTTCAAGGAAAGCGCGCGCTTCAGCGATCTCTGCGGTGTGATCGGTTTCGGCTGAAGCTTCTTTAGCTGTTTCAGCCAGATCAGTCTGTGGGGCGTCAGCGGTTTCAGGTGCTGAGCAGGAGGCCAGCACAAGCCCCAGCGCGATCACGCTGCTTGTCAGGGTCAAACGTTTCATAAGGTTGTTTCCTCATCCTTCGATGCGGGGCAAACAACCGCGAACCGTTCGTTGCGTCAATGCAGCTTGTTCAAGAAGATGGGGCCTTTGTCTTTAGTGCCAGCGCATGAAGTTCCCCGCCCATCGTGCCTTTGAGGGCAGAATATACCAACTGATGCTGTTTCACACGCGGCAGTCCGGCAAATTGCGGGCTGACGATTTCGGCCTGCCAGTGATTGTCGTCTCCGGCGAGGTCGGTCAGCGTGATCTCTGCTTCCGGAAACGCATCCGTCAGATATCCAAGCAGCGTTTCGCGGGACATGGCCATGGCAGTCTTCCTTCATTCTGGTGTCCGGCACAGGTGGCTGTTCAGGCGTGCGGCGTCAAGCACCCGCACGGGGGCGTTGTGAGGGAAGAGTCATGCGAATAGGGTGCGCATGTCTTCCACAGCATCCAGGACCTCCATCCCATGAAGATCGGCCGCGCCTTTATTATATCCGAAATCCTGCTTGTCCTGACGGTGATCGGGGCAATCGTCTTCTTCTCCATGCGCGACAAGCCAGACGAGTCCGCGGCACTGACCCATTACCAGACCCAGTATATTGACGGCCCGGCCATGCTGAATTTGACAGAGACGCTCTCCTCAGATGCTCTTCAGGGGCGCCGTACCGGCACCGAAGGCGCGGACGCGGCGATGAACTTCATCCTGAAACGCTACGAAACGATTGGGCTGGAACCTGTTGGCGATGGCTACAAGCATCCATTCCCGATTGCGGCACCGGAGGAGGCACCTGCGGATACGATGCCGGAAGAGGGCGTGAACGTGCTTGGCTGGATGCCCGGCAAGACGCCCGGCAAAGGTCCGATGCTCGTCATCACCGCGCACTATGATCATCTGGGTGTCATCGATGGCGAGATCTATAATGGTGCAGATGACAATGCGTCCGGCGTTGCGGCCATGATCGCCGTCGCAGAATACTTCAAACGCAACCGCCCGACGCACGATGTCGTCTTTGCTGCGCTGGATGGTGAGGAGATGGGCCTGCAGGGGGCGAGGGCGCTGGTCGCGTCAGATATCCTGGACCTCAAGCGCGTGGCCCTGAATATCAATCTGGACATGGTCAGCCGCTCAGAAGCAGGTGAGCTATATGTGGCGGGCACATATCATATGCCCGCGCTTCTGCCCTTGGTCGAAGAGATTGAAGCCGAAGCGCCCGTGTCGCTTAAGGTGGGGCATGACCAGCCAGACCTCGGTCCGGATGACTGGACGATGGGGTCCGACCATGGCGCCTTTTACAAGGCCGGAATTCCATTCCTGTATTTCGGTGTTGAGGATCATGCCGGCTATCACCAGCCCTCAGATGATTATGTGAACATCACCCACGACTTTTTTCTCAGGGCAGGGGACACGATCACTCTGGCCGCTAAAAAGGCCGATGTGTGGATTGAGAGCAACTACTAGGTAAGGCACAATTGCCGTTTACGGATAATATTGATCAGTCCTTTACTGCGTAAGGCTGGCGCCAAAATGTTATCCTTGCTCTGAATAACCCAGTCTTACGCCTTGCTTTTGCATTGGTTCCGCTTGCACTGCGCATGACCCTGCACAGGGTTAAGCGCTGAGGGCATCGGAACCGGAAAAGTTCCATTAAAACAACTTCATGCTGGGTTAATCTGCATTAAGAATATGTGGCTTTGTTGCAACTGCTGCAGCTTGCGGATTTGTCATCGGAACGAACACAGTTCGGACATGGTTTTCTTGTGGTCTCGTCGATCTGGCGGGAGCTGATTTTGTCTTAAAAGGAGACCACATGTTTAAGTATATTCTGATTGCCTCAGCAGCTACGGGTTTGGCAGCAACGGCAAACGCACAGTCTTATGACAATGACACAGGCCTCTATCTGGACGGCGGGTATCAGTATCTGGACATCAAGCCGGACGGTGCTGACAGCGGTGTTGATACCAATGGTATCGCCGCACGCCTTGGCTACAAGTTCAACAATGTCTTCAGCCTTGAAGGTGAACTGGCCAGCGGCATCGATGATGGTGAGTTCGACTACAATGTAGACGAAGACGAGTTCAATCTTGATGACAATGATGATGGCGACTTTGAAGACGTCATCGGTGCGTCAGGCGATATCGGCCTGAACTATCTGGTCGGTCTCTATGGCCGCGCAGATTTGCCGGTTACGGAGCGTATGAATCTCTTCGCTCGTGCAGGTTATGCCTATATCGACGTTGATGCCTCTGTGAACACCCCCGGTGGCACCGCCATCAATATCGAAGACTCTGCTGATGGCCCGGCCATCGGTGCGGGGCTGACCTATGACCTCAGCGAAAACTGGGAACTGCGGGGTGACTACACCTACTATTCCTTCGACAGCACCGACACGAATGGTGTGATGCTGGGTCTCGGCTACAAGTTCTAATCGAACGTAATTGTAGTTGAATGGATTGCCCCTCTCGCAGAATGCGGGAGGGGCCTTTCACATTCAGTCTACGGAATTCATATAAGTCGGCAGCCAGCCTTCATGTGCCTCGCGGAGCGTCGCCAGGGAGATCGACTGGGCCTCTGAGCCCACCAAGGTGAACTCAATTGTGTCACCCTTGAATTTTCCGACTTGCGTATAGGGTAGGCCAAGGTCTTTCAGTTTCTGGTGCGTGGCCTCTTCGTCGGCGGCATCCACAGCGATGACGAACCGGTTCTGGTCTTCCCCGAATAGGTATCCAGCATGACCAGATTCCGGACCATAGATTTCCACACCGACGCCGCTGGCCAGCGCCATCTCGGTCAGCGTGCACGCAATGCCGCCATCGCTGACATCATGCACAGCGCGCACAGCGCCATCTTTGATCAGTTTGCGGACTTCTGTGCTAATACGCACCGTCTCTTTCAGGTCCACAGCTGGGGAGGTGCCAAGGTCATCCCCCTTCAGGCCCAAAATCGTGCGGGCATAGAGGGACGCGCCAAGCTCGCTACCCGCCGCGCCAATCAGGAAGGCCGCATCGCCCGTTTGCGCACCTTTCAATGTGGCAATCTGCGACACATCCTCGATCAGGCCCACGCCGCCGACAACCGGAGTTGGCGGGATCGCCTTGCCGTCGGTCTCATTGTACAGGGACACGTTGCCAGAGACGACCGGGAAGTCGAGTTCGCGGCAGGCCTCGGCCATGCCTTCGATGGCCTTCACGATATAGCCCATCGTGTTCGGCTTTTCCGGATTGCCAAAATTGAGGTTATCGGTGATCGCAATAGGCGTTGCGCCCACGGCAGACAGGTTGCGGTAGGCCTCTGCCACCACGGCCTTGCCGCCTTCGAACGGGTCCGCTGCCACATAATGCGGGTTGCAGTCAGAACAGATCGCCAGCGCCTTGTTCGTGTCGTGGATGCGGACAATCGCTGCATCCCCCTGTGACTGGGAGCTGTCGACCGTGTCGCCCATCACATGCCGATCATATTGTTCCCAGATCCAGCGCTTCGAGGCCATGTCCGGACAGGACATCAGCTTCAGCAGCACATCGCCATAATTGTCAGGTTCAGGGTATTTTGAAATATCCAGGGCGGCTCGCTTCGCCGGCTCGTTCCAGGGGCGGTCATAATTCGGGGCATCATCGGCCAGCGGGGCAACCGGAATGTCGCAAACCACTTCGCCGAACTGCTTCAGCACCAGATGGCCATTGTCTGTCGTTTCGCCGATCACTTCGGCATCGAGGTCGTATTTGTCGAAGATGGCTTTCGCGACATCAATCTTGTCGGGATAGAGCACCATCAGCATGCGCTCCTGGCTCTCCGACAGCATGATCTCGTAGGCGGTCATGCCTTCCTCGCGCTGAGGCACCTTGTCGAGGTCCATGACCACGCCGATGCCTTCGCCATTCTCGCCGCCGCTGGCCGCCATTTCGACAGAGGAAGACGTCAGGCCCGCAGCGCCCATGTCCTGGATCGCCTGAATGGCGTCGGTCGCCATCAGTTCGAGGCAGGCCTCGATCAGCAGCTTTTCGGTGAACGGGTCACCCACCTGAACGGTCGGGCGTTTCTCTTCGTCACCTTCAGAGAATTCGGCAGAGGCCATGGTCGCGCCATGAATGCCGTCACGGCCGGTTTTGGAACCGACATAGAAGATCGGGTTCCCCGGCGTTGCGCCGCGCGCATAGAAGATCTTGTCCTGATCGGCGAGGCCAACCGCCATAGCATTCACCAGGATATTGCCATTATAGCCTTCGTCGAACTGCGTCTCGCCTGCGACCGTCGGCACGCCAACGCAATTGCCATAGCCGCCAATGCCTGCCACGACGCCGGCGACGAGGCTGCGAGTCTTCGGGTGGTCAGGGGAGCCAAAGCGCAGCGCATTGACGAGCGCAATCGGGCGCGCGCCCATGGTGAAAACATCGCGCAGAATGCCGCCTACGCCTGTCGCTGCGCCCTGATAGGGCTCGATATAGGACGGGTGGTTGTGGCTCTCCATTTTGAAGATGGCCGCCTGGCCATCGCCAATGTCGATCACACCGGCATTTTCGCCCGGCCCCTGAATGACGCGGTCATTCTTGGTCGGGAATTTCGACAGGTGCCGACGGGATGATTTGTAGGAGCAGTGCTCGGACCACATCACCGAATAGATACCAAGTTCCACAAGGTTTGGCTTGCGCTCCAGGCGCGTCACAAGACGCTCCCATTCGTCAGCCTTGATGCCATGTTCCAGGCCGGCAGCTTCATCCTGCTCGGCGGTGAGGTGGGCGAGGATCGCAGATGTGTCAGTCATGCCCGGCGCTTTAGCCGCTATTGCCACGAGTCGCCAGACTCTATTGCCGTTCAGAGGCCGTCAGAGGCCGCTTTTCGCAAAATGAACGCATTTTAACGAAGCCTTCCAGAGGCGTGGGCGTTGAAACAACTGAACAGGCAGCTTTGGAAAGGAGCCGACCGTGAAGCAACATCTACTCATTCTGGCAGCACCCCTGCTTGCTGTAGCCTGCGGACAGAACGTCACCAAGGCAGATGGCGAGGCCATGCCCGCGCCTACGCCCATCAACTCCGCCGACAAGGACACGAAGAAGGCCGACAAGGCTCCTGAAATCCAGGTGACTGAAGTCAAAGGCGCATGGGAGAAGACCGATACCCCCCGTGGCCAGCAAGTGGCCTACTTGTCGGAAGACGGTGAGGTCAGCCTGTCGATTACGTGTCAGGAGCCTGACGCTTTTGCAGGCGAAGACGGCCAGAACGTACTGGTTCTGCGCCGCACATTCGCGGGCAAGGGCGCCCCGTCCCAGGTCGGCGTGTTCACCTCGGCCAGCAATGCGGCCATCGTCGCTCAGGTAGATGAAGAGAGCCAGGAAATCGTCGGCATGTTCGATACGCGCTCAACGGCGGCTAATGCTCTGGCGAATGGCGACGGCGATCTGCGTTTCGTCGCAGGTGAGAGTGCCTATGTCATGCCGACTGACCCGATGGTTGAAGAACTGATCGAGTCATGTCGTCCGCCGATTGAGTCCAATCTCGAAGGCGCAGAGACGGAAGATGCGGGCGAAGAGACCCCGGCTGATTCCGGAACCTGATCCCCCCAACACGTTCAATTCCCGTGAATGAAACTGGCCCGCCTCACCATGAGACGGGCCAGCTTTGTTTCAGCGTGTCATTTCATCAGGCCGGAAGGCTATGATGAAAAGTCGCCTGCTTACCAGTTATAGCTGGCGCGGGCGTAGACGAAGCGACCGGAGAAGCCATAGGGGCTGCGGCTTGAATACGGGAAGATCCCGTTAAAGTTCAGGCCGTCCGGCGTCATGGTCGGATACTCGTCCAGGATGTTGTCCGCACCGATGCCGACGCTGAACTTCTCGGAGACATGGAAGTCGACAGAGGCGTCGAGGATCCAGTCGGATTCCAGAGTGAAGTCATTGTCGGGATTGGTGGACGGCACCAGAACGTCACCATAGCGGGTGGCACGCACGTTGAAGTCAGCCTGCTGGTAAGTGTAGTCCGCATTCAGAATCAGCTTCGTTTCCGGAGCGCTTTCCTCAAGGGTCAGCGTGCGGTCACGGCCGAACAGAACCAGAGACGGGATCACAGTGTTCTCAGGAACGAAGGTGACTTCCGTCTTGGAATAGTTGAACGCAGCAGACACATCCAGCGTGCCCATGGCGTCGAAGTCGAAGCCATACTTGGTGACGATGTCGACACCTTTGGTTTCGGTCTCGATACCGTTCTGGAAGAAGCGAACCCGCTGAACGCCGGTCACGCCGGCATCTGCAAGAACATCATCCACATCATCACCGCCCAAATTCTCCGTCAGGAAGATCTGGTCGTCGATATTGATCTGGTAAGCATCAATGGTGATGAACCAGTCACTTGTTGGCGTGATGACCGTGCCTAGCGAGTAGCTGGTCGATTCCTCGGCATCCAGCTGGCCACCGCCAAGGGCGACGGCTGCAGGAGACGTTGCCGGGAACGTACCCACTTCAAACGGAACGCCATCGATGAAGTTGGTGGAGATTGCCGTGAAGTATTGCTGCTGAAGGCTCGGGGCGCGGAAGCCCGTTGCGATCGCGCCGCGGACGGCAACCTGATCCGTAAACTCATAACGGCCAGCAATCTTGCCGGTTACAGCATCGCCGAAGTCTGAATAGTCTTCATATCGCACAGCTGCCGAGAGAAGGGTCTTCTCGTTCGGAACCCATTCGATTTCGCCATAGATACTCGCAGCATCGCGGCCTTCATCTACTTCGGATTCCGGTGTGAAGCCTGGGAAGACCTGACTACCCGCAGCGCCCGGGAACGGGCCCTGAATATAGGAAGCCGGCTCGCCTGCCGTGATTTCGAAATTCTCGTCACGATATTCCGCACCGAAGGCCAGCGAGGTTTCACCCGGCAACATATTGTAGAAGGTCTTCACAATGTCCGCATTGACCGTGACCTGATCGAAGGTCAGGGCGCCAGCATCGAAAGAGGTCTGGCTGGTCGGCCCGAGCGAGACGTTCAGGGAGTTGGTGACAGAATATTCCAGCTCATTGGAGCCATAGACTGCGCTGACATCATAGTCCCAGCCGGACGCTGTGCCACGGAAGCCGCCACCGAGGCTGTAGTCCGTCACATCACCACCGATCAGGGGCAGGTAACCGCCCGGATAGATCTCAGGGATGTTGCGGGAGTCGTTGGCGCGGCGATAGAAGCCCGGGCTTTCCGCTTCACGCTCCTGAACACCGCCGAAGGCGTAGAGTTCAACGCCATTGTTCAGCGTGTAGCCGGAGTTGAAGAAGAAGTTGATATTCTCCATACGGCCGTTGCCATAGACATGGTTCAGACGGTCGAAGGTACGCTCAGCTTCATCATAGGCCGGATCGCTTGGGAATTGCTGACGCGGGTCCAGGCCGGCGCGGTTGGTGCGCTGGCGCAGGGAGTACTCACCAGAGACTGTCAGGAAGCCATTGTCGCCTAGGCCAAAGCCTGCCCAGCCGCCAATATTGGTTGTCTGACCGTCAACTTCGCTGCGGTTCAGGCCTTCCGGATCGGTGACATGCGCACCGTAGCGGATATTCAGGCCGCCGCCATGGTCTGCTTCACGCAGGATAACGTTGATCACGCCAGCAATGGCGTCGGAGCCATACTGGGCGGATGCGCCGTCACGCAGAACCTGGACGTTACCAATGGCGCTGGTTGGGATGGCGTTGAGGTCCACAGCAGCAGAGCCGCGGCCCACAGATCCGTTGATGTTGATCAGAGCGGAAATGTGACGGCGCTTGCCGTTCACCAGAACCAGCGTCTGGTCGGGAGACAGACCGCGTAGCGTGGCAGGACGGATGATGTCCGTACCGTCATTGATGGCAGTCTGGTTGAAGTTGAAGCTCGGCACGGTCGTGGCCAGAATCTGGTTCAGTTCCACGCGGCCGGTTTCGGTCAGTTCTTCTACCGGGAAGACATCGACAGGAACAGCTGTTTCCAGTGCTGTCCGGTTTGCCGTGCGTGTACCGGTAACGACGATTTCACTCTGCCGCAATTCGTCGGAAGACTGGGTCGTGTCATCCTGTGCGAATGCGGGAGTGATAGCTGTGGCTACGGCAAAGGTCGAAGCCGTAACAAGCAGTGTCCGCAACTTGGTCATCTTGCAGTTTACTCCTGTAATCATGGTTATTACACCCCACGGGCAAGAAGTAGTCGCCTAAGGGGGGACGTTACAGGGCTGTAAGGCAAGAATTTGCGAGATTAACGCAAGTCACTTCAGAATTGTGTTCTCAGTGTCACACTCTTGTCACCTGATAAGCACACCTAATCATGAAAATGGCCCGCCTGAACAAGAATTAGGCAATTGCACAGTTAGCTGTACTTAAGGGCATTGCTGGCGAAGTTAATTCGCAAAGGAATCAAATTGTTACGGGAAATGGCAGGGGCCGGTCTCCTGAGATAGTTCTGGCTAAGCGATCACATTAGAAAACTGGGAAAAGCGAAGTGGAAAACTACCTTTGGTAGTGTTATGATTGTCTCCGGTAGGGCGCGGAGAATTCAGGACTCAGGAGGTTTCCCATGAAAGCTGGCTTTATTATCGGTTCCATTCTGCTCACGGCATCCATGTCTGCTTTGGCATTACCAAGCTCAGACATTCCGGATACGGAAAATATGACCCGTCCTGCACATTCTGTTCAGGACGTACTGAATGAGGTCGGCTACGCACTCGACGAGAATAAAGCGCGGGTGATCAAGGCGTCGTCTGCTGATCTTGATGTGCAGCGCCAATTATTACCGCCTGGAGGACAATGCGAAGGCTACAAGGCACGACCAGGGTGCGTCATCACTTACAATGATGGCAGTTTTTGTACTGAATACTGCGGTTTATTCGAAGAAGTCTGCCGCTGCGTGTACTAAAAAACCGGACAACATTATAATGGGGCGCAGGAAGGTCTTGCGCCCCTTAGCCATGCACGTGGTCTCGTCTTGCGTATCAGCTGCCGACGACGCGATCTATTTCGCCCAAGTGCATGTCTTTCTGTGACGTGCTGAGGAAGCTGCCGGTAAAGCTGTTCCGTGCCAGTTGGATGATCTGCTCGGCAGACAAGTCCAGCGCTTGCGTGATGGCCTCATAATTCTGGTTGATATAGCCACCAAAATAAGCCGGATCGTCTGAGTTTACGCATACCAGAAGGCCTTCTTCCAGCTGCGTCTTTACGGGGCTCTTTTTCAGATCATCCAGCACGCAAAGCGACAGATTGGAGAGCGGGCAATTGGTCAGCGGGGTCTGTGTGTCGCGCAGCACCTGGATGAGGGCAGGATCTTCCATGGCGCGGTTGCCATGATCGATCCGGTCCGCGCCGATATCCAGCAGGGCCTCGCGGACATATTCCGGGGGGCCTTCTTCACCGGCATGCAGGCAGAGTTTAAAACCCAGTTCGCGGCAGCGCTCGAACAGGCCTCTGAACTTCAGGGGAGGGTGGCCGACCTCTGAACTGTCGAGGCCCACCCCGATGAAATGCTCATGCCACGGAATGGACTCATCCAGCAGCACAAAGCCGTCGCCCTCGGACAGGTGACGCAGGAAGCTCATGATCAGTTCTGACGTAATGCCCAGCTCGGCCTCACCGCGTTTCAGCGCGGCCAGAATGCCCTCGGCCACGACACCGAAAGGCACGCCGCGCTCGGTATGGGCCTGTGGGTCGAAGAACATCTCGACATGCACGACATTGTCCTGCTTCACGCGCTCCAGATACGCCCAGGTCATGTCGTGAAAGTCCTGTTCGGTGCGCAGCACATTCATGCCCTGATAGTAGATATCCAGGAACTCCTGCAGGTTCGAGAAATCATAGGCGGCCTTGGCCTCTTCCAGCGTCTTGAACGGGATGTCGATCCGGTTGCGCTCGGCAATCGCCATCATCAGTTCCGGCTCGAAACTGCCTTCAATATGAAGGTGCAGCTCGGCCTTCGGCAGGCGGGCGATGAGGTCTTGGCGGGAGTTCGATTGTACGGAAATGTCTCAGTTCCTCAAGAAAAGTTTAAAAGCTCTGACCATGTCAAAGGCATCCCTGATGAATTGACTATATCGTAAACTGAAACAATCCCAATCGCGATACCCAATGCGGTTATGCGCATTGAGCGAGTTACCCAAGTGAACTTTCGGGCACATATACTCGAAAGAAAATATACTTGGTCTACAAGATACCGTTCAATTTCTTTTGACGAGGCGTTTTGCAAGCTTTGTCGATATTCATCAGCGCTAGCTGAGGAAGATATTGATCCCCAAAAAGTAAGCGATTTTGATGTTGAGAATGTACGTGGGATGATCGCTAAAGCAGCGGTTCCTGCGCCAACAAAAAGGATGATCACGGCAACAAGAAAAATTGTGTCTGAGACGGTCAGGCTATCCAGAACAATTGGCAGCTTAAAGGCGCGTCGTTCAGAAAGGTACGCGGAGAAGGCGGCTGCAGCTGCGAATGAGGCCGTGGCTTTAGTATCAGCAGAGCGGATGTTGCTGTGAATCAATTCCTGCTGCCGGAAAGCGAAGTCATAAGACTCCAGACCCATTGCGCGCGATATTTTGTTCTTTTCATTCAGCCTCATGCATTAAGCATGACGCTTATGCCGCTGAGAGCAAGCTCTCGAATACGCCGAGGCCGTCTGTACCGCCCTCATGACCGCCAATTGCGCGCTCGGGGTGGGGCATCATGCCCAGGATGCGGCCATTCTCGCTGAGGATGCCGGCAATATCGCGGGCAGAGCCATTCGGGTTCTGGCCATTGCTATAGCGGAACGCCACACGGCCTTCACCTTCCAGCGTGTCCAGCGTCGCATCATCGGCGAAGTAATTACCGTCATGATGGGCGACCGGGATGATGACCTCGCGCTTGCCTTCATAAGCGGATGTATAGGCGGTGTTCGCGCTTTCCACACTCAGCGCCTGCGGGCGGCAGACAAAGTGTAGCGATGCGTTGCGCATCAGGGCGCCCGGCAGCAGACCCGTCTCGCAGAGGATCTGGAAGCCATTGCAGACACCCAGAACATAGCCACCGCGCTCGGCATGGGCATGCAGCTGAGAGATTACCGGAGAATTCCCGGCCATCGCGCCGCAGCGCAGATAGTCTCCGTAAGAGAAGCCGCCCGGCACCATGACGAGGTCAGTCCCCTCAGGAATGGTTCCATCCTTGTGCCAGACCATGGCAGGGGCCTGGCCCGTTACCTTGGCGAGGGCGTCATGCGCGTCGCGGTCACAATTCGATCCGGGGAAGACAATCACGGCAGTTTTCATGCGCAGGCCTTTAGCAGGGAGTCGGGCAGGAAGGGAACAGGCTTTTGCCGTCATTGCGTCATATCGGTCAGGCTGATTGCCGCATCCTGGCGTTGCGATCTTGCCGGAATCGACCTTCGGGCACATTCTGGGCGCGCTTTAATTGTCCGGGAGACGAGAGATGAAGAGAATCCTGATTGCCGCCCTGGCGCTCGCCGCGCTGCCCATGGTGACGGCCTGCAACACGGTCGAGGGCGTCGGCAAGGACGTTCAGGCTGGCGGCGAAGTCGTGGCCGATACGGCGCGGGACGTCAAAGACAAGATCTCCAAGAAAGACTGACGGGCCTGCTGTGGGCAGCCCAAAAAGAAAGGCCCCGGACGCAATGCCGGGGCCTTTTTCATGTCGTGTGACAGGAGGCGCGCTTAGCGCTGATCCATCGGCACATAGTCGCGCATGGCGGCGCCGGTATAGATCTGGCGCGGACGGCCGATACGCTGGGTCGGATCGTCCAGCATCTCGTTCAGCTGGGCAATCCAGCCGACGGTACGGGCCAGGGCGAACAGCACAGTGAACATCTGCTTCGGGAAGCCGATCGCGTCCAGGATGATGCCGGAATAGAAGTCCACGTTCGGGTAGAGCTTCTTCTCGACGAAGTATTCGTCTTCCAGAGCGATCCGCTCCAGCTCCATGGCAACTTTCAGGATCGGCTGATCCTTCAGGCCCAGCAGGTCCAGAACCTCGTGAGCGGACTCGCGCATCACGGTCGCGCGCGGGTCGTAATTCTTGTACACGCGGTGGCCAAAGCCCATCAGGCGGAAGCTGTCATTCTTGTCCTTCGCGCGCGCGATGAATTCCGGAATGCGGTCAACGCTGCCGATCTCGTGCAGCATGTTGAGGCAGGCCTCGTTCGCGCCGCCATGGCTTGGGCCCCACAGGCAGGCAACGCCAGCGGCGACAGCTGCGAATGGGTGCGCGCCTGAAGAGCCGGCCAGACGCACCGTGGAGGTGGAGGCGTTCTGCTCATGGTCTGCGTGCAGGATGAAGAAACGGTCCATCGCTTTGGCGATTTTCGGGTCAACATTGTAGTCTTCTGCAGTGACGGAGAAGCACATGCTGAGGAAGTTTTCGGCATAGGACAGCTCGTTGCGCGGATCGACGAATTTCTGGCCAAGATTGTACTTCAGGATGCGTGCGCACAGCGTCGGCATTTTTGCGATCAGGCGGATGGAGGCCAGGCGGCGCTCTTCCGGATCTTCGCTGTCCATGGCGCCAGGGTAGAAGGAGGCCATAGCGCCAACCGCGCCGGTCAGCATGGCCATCGGGTGGCTGTCACGGCGGAACCCGTCAAAGAAACGGTCCATCTGGGTGTGGAGCAGGGTGTGCTGCTTGATCTCTTCGTTGAAGGTGTCGAGTTCGGCTTTGCTGGGCAGTTCGCCGTTCAGGATCAGATAGCAGACTTCAGGGAAGGTGGCTTTGCCGGCCAGTTGACCGATCGGGTAACCGCGGTGCAGAAGAATGCCTTCTTCGCCATCAATAAAGGTGATCTGGCTTTCGCAGCTGGCGGTGGACGTAAAGCCCGGGTCAAAGGTGAACTGGCCGGATTGGGCGTAGAATTTGCGGACATCGACAACATTCGGTCCGTGCGTGCCGGAATAAACCGGAAGGTCATAGGTCTTGCCGTCTACCTCAATCTTGGCGGTACCGGCGTCTTTCACTTTATTTTCCATCAACTTGCCCTTCTTGTTCACTACAGCGCGAGCCCGGGGTTATTCCCGGCCCTGCGCGATTTGATCATCAATCCGTCCCAGTGCTTCATTTCGGCCCAGCCACTCCAGCACCGGTGCAATATCCGGCGCGGGAAGACCCCCAGTCAGTGCTGCGCGTAGCGGCGGACCTACCTGCCCCATAGATAGGTCTTGTGCGGTGCAATAGGAACCAATTGCGGTTGATATAGTCTCAGCCGACCAATGCGGCAATTGCTGCAGTTCGTCGCGCAGACCGGCCAGCCGGTCAAGCCCCTCTCCCTTGAGAGCCTTGCGCGCTTTCTTGTTCAATTCGATCGGGCGAATATCCTTCAGAAAGGCAAAGGCCTCGGCCAGTTCCGGCAGCGTGTTGCCGCGATCTTTCATATGCGGCAGGGCGGCGCGAATGCGGGCAGTTTCTGCCTCGGTCAGCGGCTTTTCCGCTTCCAGATAGGGCTTCAGCAGGGCGAACAGGCGCTCATTATCGGCCAGGCGCATGAAGTGGGAATTGATCTGGCCCAGTTTCTCAAGGTCCAGCCGGGCAGGCGCCTTGTTGATGCCGCTGATGTCGAACACGGCGGCGGCCTCGTCCTGGGTGAAGATCTCCTGGTCGCCATGGCTCCAGCCAAGGCGCAGCAGATAGGCCTTCATCGCTTCCGGCAGATAGCCCATCTCGCGATAGGCCAGCGTGGAGAGCGCACCATGGCGCTTGGACAGCTTGGCGCCGTCCGGACCATGGATCAGCGGCACATGCGCATATTTGGGGATGTCCCAGCCCATGGCCTCGTAAATCGGGATCTGGCGGAATGTGTTGCGCAGATGGTCATCGCCGCGAATGACATGCGTCACGCCCATATCGTGATCATCGACCACGACGGCCAGCATATAGGTCGGCGTGCCATCGGCGCGCAGCAGGATCATGTCGTCCAGCTCGCTGGCCTGAATGCGCACCGTGCCCTGCACGCCATCCTCGACGACCCGGTCGCCGCCATCCGGCGCGCGCAGGCGGATCGTATAGGGTGTGTCTTCTGACGGCGCAGGCGCACCATCGCGCCAGGGAGACCGGTACGGCCCCAGCAGATCATTGGCCTCTGCCAGCAGCGCGGCTTTCTCGTCTTCGGAAATGCCTTCAGCCTTGGCGGCCTGGCGCTTTTCCTCGCCCAGATCGCGGCGGGCCTGCAGCTCTTCCTGTGTGGCATAGCAGCGGAACGCCGTGCCGCGGGAGACCATGTCCAACGCAACTTCCGTGTGACGGCCCGCACGGGAGAACTGCATCAGCGGTTTCTCGTCTGCCGTCAGGCCAAGCCATTCCATGCCTTCGAGAATCGCGGCGGTCGCTTCGTCGGTAGAGCGTTCGCGGTCGGTATCTTCAATGCGGAGAAGGAACTTCCCGTTGTGCCGTTTCGCATAGAGATAGTTGAAAAGTGCTGTCCGAGCCCCTCCAATATGCAACATGCCGGTGGGAGAGGGGGCAAAACGCGTAATGACGCTCATAGGACAGGCAGGCTCCGCATGACAGGCGCGATACGTGCGCCTGCGCCGCAGAAACACAAGACTGCGGCCAAAGGCAAGGGGCAGCGCGCTCACATTACAGTTGAATGGCCTGATCTATGGTCGATTGCATCCGTCGATGTAAGGCCGTTGCTGCTGGCTTTTTCTATGACGGCTGGGGCAGGCGTGTACTTTCTGCTGCCATGGGAGCCGCCACTCTGGGCCATGCTCGCTTTGCCGTCAGGGACACTCTTCCTGGTGATTATAAGCCGTCGGAGCCTTGTTCTGGATGGCTTGCAGCTTGCCATATGGATGCTGTTCGGTGTGGCGCTGGGGGCTGGCGCAGCCAGTCTGCGGTCGCATCTTGTGGCGGCCCCTGTTGTAGCCCCGGCTGAGGTCAGGCAGGCCCGGCCCGTTATGCTGGAAGGTTGGCTGACAGAAATTGAGCCCGGCGCAAAGGGCCCGCGCCTACGCATTCAGGTGCATGCCATGGCCAGGCATTCGCCCGCCGAGACGCCGAAATATGTCCGCCTGACCCACCGCGCCCGGCTGGAAGTCTCGCCCGGCCGCTTCGTGCGCTGCTGGGCCGTGCTGCGTCCTCCGCCAGCGCCCTCCATGGCAGGCGAATATGACTTCCAGCGTCAGGCCTGGTTCGAGCAATTGGGCGGTGTCGGCTATGTGCAGGGCCGTTGCCGGGGTGGCACTCTTGGCGCGCCATCGGGATGGGGCCAGCAGGTTGGCCTGAAAGTCTCCGCGTTGCGACGGCAACTGGCCGGGCATGTTCAGCAAGCTGCGGGAGAGCGGGCCGGGGGCTTTGCGGCTGCGCTGATCTCTGGCGACCGCAGCTATATGCGGCTGGAAGACCAGGAGGCCCTGCGCAATTCCGGCCTCGCGCACCTGCTTGCCATATCCGGTCTTCATATGGCGATCGTAGGCGGTCTGGTTTACTTCCTCACCTGGCGCGCGCTTGCCCTGATAGAGCCGCTGGCTTTGCGCGTGGCCGTGCAGAAGCCGGCCGCCATTGTCGCGCTGATGGCAAGCCTGGCCTATCTCATTGTCTCAGGCGCCAACGTCTCCACCCAGCGGGCCTTCATCATGTCTGCCGTCGTGTTCGGCGCCGTCCTGTTTGACCGTGCAGCACTCAGTATGCGGTCTTTCGCAATTGCGATGATCCTTGTGGTTCTGATGCAGCCGGAAAGCGTCATGACGCCCGGTTTTCAGATGTCGTTCGCAGCCTCCGGCGCACTGATCGCGACCTATGAGGCGTGGACCCACCGCCGCGCGTCACGGGAGCGGGTGATGGGCAAGCTCAGCTATAGCTGGGCATCTCTGGCTGTCACCTCGCTCGTCGCGGGGACCGCCACCGCGCCTTTCGCGCTCTATCATTTTGACCGTCTTGCCGGGCTTGGCCTGCTCGCCAATCTGCTGGCCATGCCGGTGATCACTTTTGCGACCGCGCCGCTGGCGGCCTTCGCACTGATCCTTACGCCGTTTGGGTATGGTGATTTTGGCCTGCGCCTGTTTGGTTATTCGCTGGAAGTGATCCTGATGATCGCGCATTTTTGCACAGATTATGCCCCGGCCATGCTGTCGGCGGGCAAGCAGATGCCGGGCCTGACGCTGACCTTGCTCAGCCTCGCTTTGGCAGTCTCGGTCATGGCAAAGGGATGGGGCAGGGCGCTGTTGCCTGCACTGGCGGTCGGGCCTGCTGTCTGGGTGTGGGCAGCTGCGCCTGCCATGGCATTGCATTGGAGCCCGTCAGGGGGTGTGTTCCTGCGGCAGACGGATGGGCAGATCGCGCGGCTCGCCTATCTGGACGGCGACGGCCTGTCCCCCATGCGCTTCAGTACGTTGGAACCGGCAGAGCTTTGCGCCGGCTGGCCCTGCATCCTGGAGACAGGCGCAGGCCGCATTGCTCTAAATGATCCCGCCCTGACAGCCGCGACCTGCATTCCGGAGACCCAGGCCGAGTATGAACTCCGCCAGTCCGTCTCCGGCACGCAGGCTGGCTGCGCGCAGCAAATCTATTGGGCAGATGTGCTGCGCCTGAATGGCATCACCCTGAAAACTGATGGCACGATCACGGAGACGCACGGCACATGCCATCCGCGCCTCTGGCGACCATGCCCTGCTTCAGCAGAACCGGATTAGTCGTAACGGCGGACCAGCGCGACCAGACGGCCCTGAACCTGTACCCGGTCCGGCCCGAAAATGCGGGTTTCGAAGGCCGGGTTCGCCGCTTCCAGCGCCACCGAAGCGCCCTTGCGCCGCAGGCGTTTCAGCGTGGCTTCTTCGCCATCGATCAGGGCCACGACAATGTCGCCCGTATTGGCGGTGTCCGTGCGACGGCAGATCACGATGTCGCCTTCAAGAATGCCGGCATCGATCATGGAATCGCCCTGCACGACCAGCGCGAAATGCTCATCGCCCTCGGCCAGGCCATCCGGCGCGTTCACCTGGCCATTATCTTCCTGAATGGCGGAGATCGGCAGACCGGCCGCGATCCGGCCAATCAGCGGCACAGTGCGAGAGCTTGGCTCCGGGGCAGGTTTGCCAGAGGAGACCAGTGCCGGCTTGAATTCCTTGCGGCCGCGGGGGGCAGTGGCGGGCGAAGCCGATTCCGGCAGCTTCAGCACTTCCAGCGCGCGGGCACGGTGAGCGAGACGGCGGATGAAGCCGCGTTCCTCAAGCGCTGTGATGAGGCGGTGGATGCCCGATTTGGAGGCGAGGTTCAGCGCGTCTTTCATTTCATCGAATGACGGCGAAACGCCTGTGGCCTGAATGCGCTCATTGATAAAGAGCAGCAATTCCTTCTGTTTACTGGTAAGCACCGGGCACTCCCTTAAGCGAATCTCTGTTCACTTATGTTCTACATGTGTTCATGCTTCGGGTCAATCTTTACCCGTTACCCTCATTTTTGTGACTAGTTGAGCGCGGCCTTCTTCCATTTTCATTAGACTCTCTCCAACCAGAAAGCGACGCGCGCCGGTTTTACGCAGGCGATCTATGCTTTCAGGGGACGAAACGCCGCTTTCAGAGACCAGAACCTTGCCTTCCGGAATTAGCGCCGCAAGGCGTTCCGTCGTGGTCAGATCCGTTACCATGCGTTTCAGATCGCGATTGTTCACGCCGATCAGCGGGGAGGGCAGTTTCAGCGCGCGCTCCAGCTCTTCCTCATTGTGGGTTTCCAGCAGAACATCCATGCCTAGTTCCAGCGCCGCGCCGGTCAGCTCTTCTGCCTGGCCATCGCTGAGGCAGGCCATGATGACCAGCACACAATCGGCGCCATAGGCACGCGACTCCACCACCTGATAGGGATCAATCATGAAATCCTTGCGCAGCATGGGCAGGGTGACGACCGAGCGGATGGCCTGAAAGTCATCTAGGCTGCCGCCAAAGCTCGGCCCATCCGTCAGCACGGAGAGACAGGCCGCGCCGCCATATTCGTATTCCTGCGCGATGGCGACTGGGTCCGCGCCGGGCAGGATATCCCCCGCAGAGGGGCTTTTGCGCTTCAACTCGCAGATCAGCGCATTCTCGTCATGCCCAGCCACCTGATCCAGCGCATGGGCAAAGCCGCGCGGCTTGCGCGCCGTCTGCACACGGGCCTCAAGGTCTGCGAGAGGACGCTGACGCTTCAGCGCGGCCACCTCGTCCACCTTGTACTCAATAATCCGGTCGAGAGCGGTACTCATTCGGGTGTCTGTCCATTGGAGAGGGCAACAAGTTTGCGGAGCGTATCACGGGCGCGGCCGGTGTCGATTGCCTCGCCGGCCATGGCAACGCCATCCTTCAGAGTGCCCGCCTTGCCGAAGACGTGCAGGCCCGCCGCCGCGTTCAGCAGAACGACATCGCGGAACGGGCCCTCATGGCCATCCAGCAGCTCTGTCAGCGCCAAGGCATTCTCCTGCACGCTGGAGCCTTCCAGCGTAGAGAGCGGGCTGGTGTCCAGCCCGGCATCGGCGGGCGTGAGCTCGAATTCGCGCAGCTCGCCGCCCATGACTTCGCAGACCTTTGTTGTGCCCGCGATGGAGATCTCGTCGATGCCGTCCATGCCATGCACGACCCAGGCACGCTTGGTGCCCAGCCGGTTCAGCGTCTCTGCCATCGGGCGAACCCATTCCGGGGCCGGAACCCCCAGAACCTGATACTCGGCGCTAGCCGGATTGCTGAGCGGGCCTAGCAGGTTGAAGATGGTGCGGATGCCCAGCTTTGAGCGGACCGGCGCGACATGGCGCATCGCGCTGTGATGGCTGCGCGCATAGAGGAAGGCGACGCCTGCGCCATTGAGGCAGTTCAGAAAGGTCTCTTCATCGACATCAAGGTTCACGCCTAGCGCTTCCAGTACGTCGGCTGAGCCGGATTTGGGCGGTACAGAGCGATTGCCATGCTTGGCCACCCGGCCGCCGCAGGCCGCGATGACAAGGGCGCTGGCGGTGGAGGTGTTAAGGCTCTTCCAGGTCAGGCCGCCCGTGCCGCATGTGTCCAGTACCGGGCCTTCGACATGCACCTTGCGGGCATGCTGGCGCATGATGGTCGCGCCAGCAGACAGCTCGTCTGCGGTCTCGCCACGCACGGTCAGGCCCATCAGGAAGGCGCCGATCTCTTCCGGGGCCGCCTCGCCGGAGAGCAGCATGTCGAATGCGCCTTCCAGCGTTTCCCGGTCGAGAGGCTGGCGGCGCGCAAGCGCCTTCAGGGCAGTGGTAAGGGAAGTTTCTGCTGACATGACATGACTCTGAAATTGCGTCCGCTGGTGCATAGGTTGTCGCGGGCGATGAAATCAACCCTGAACCCGCAATTGCGTGTCGCAATCGGCGCGGGCTGATGGAACTGAGGGCAGGAGGGCGGCGTTCAGACTCCACTTAGTGGACAATGGAGATTCCCCCTCATGACGAATATTGCAGACAAAGAGCAGGCCAAGAAATTCTGGGACAGGCTGGATGATTGCCGAACCGGAATGCTGGTGATTGATGGCCGCGGGGTACCGATGTCCCACTATGTCGATGAAAATCGCAAAGAGATCTGGTTCATCACGGCCAAGGGCACCTACATGACCGATCACGCCGATGGTCAGGATGCGCACTACATTATCTGCAATGACAAGAAGGGCCTCTATGCCAGCTTGCGCGGACGTATCACCCCTGAGATCAACCCCAAGAAGCTGGAAGAGTATTGGAGCTTTATCGCGGCCAGCTGGTACGAAGACGGCAAGAATGATCCGGACGTCCAGCTGCTGAAGCTGTCCCTGAAGGAGGGTGAAGTCTGGACTGCCAAGAATGGCGCCGTCTTCATGTTCGAAGTGGCCAAGGCAAACCTCACCGACTCCAAACCGGACATCGGCGAGCATTTCGAGATCAGCTTCTAAAGCTTGTCCAGCCAGTTCTTGAGCAGGGCGTGGCCGTGTTCGGTTAGGATGCTTTCCGGGTGGAATTGCACACCGTAGATCGGCCGCGTCTTGTGGTGCAGGGCCATAACTTCGCCGTCATCGGTGAAGGCATCGGCGATCAGCACATCCGGCAGATCGTCCGGCTTAACAGCAAGAGAGTGATAGCGCACGACGCGGTAGCTTTCCGGCAGTCCCGCAAACAGGTCTCCGCCGGTCTGGTGGATGTCTGACAATTTGCCGTGGCGGATTTCGCGCGCGGTGATGACTTCCCCCCCAAAGGCCTGACCGATCGACTGGTGGCCAAGGCAGACGCCCAGAATGGGCAGGTCTTCCGGCGCACCCTGGATCAGCGCCACGCAGATGCCCGCCTCATTCGGAGAGCAGGGGCCCGGCGACAGAAGGATGCCGTCTGCACCGCTGGCGAGAGCCTCTTCGACCGTCAGTTCATCATTGCGTACGACGCGCGTCTCGGCGCCCAGCTCTTCCAGATAGTGGACGAGATTCCAGGTGAAGCTGTCATAATTGTCGATGACGAGGACGTGCTTCTTCTTCGCGCTCATTGGTCAAACTCATAGGAGGCAGCCAGTTCGGCAGCACGGCGCAGGGCGCCTGCCTTATGGACGGTTTCGTCATATTCGTATTGCGGCTTGGAATCGAGCACGACCCCGCCGCCCGCCTGGATGTGCAGTTGGCCATCCTTGATGATGGCGGTGCGCAGGGCGATGCAGGTGTCGAGATCACCATTCCAGCCGAAATAGCCGACCGCGCCGCCATAGATGCCGCGGCGATGGGTTTCCATTTCGTCGATGATCTGCATGGCGCGGATCTTCGGTGCGCCGGACACTGTGCCTGCCGGGAAGCCGGCAAACAGCGCGTCGACACTGTCGAGCCCCTCGCGCAGGTCTCCCTCGACATGGCTGACAATGTGCATGACGTGGGAATAGCGCTCGACAATGAATTGCTCGGTGACGGTCACGCTGCCATAGGCGGCGACCCGGCCAACATCATTGCGGCCAAGGTCCAGCAGCATCAGATGCTCGGCGATCTCCTTGGGATCGTTCAGCAGATCCTGCGCGCGGCGGGCGTCTTCCTCGGCGTCGCCACTGCGCGGTCGGGTGCCGGCAATCGGACGGATGGCGACGCGGCCATCGCGGACACGCACAAGGATCTCCGGGCTGGAGCCGACGAGGCAGACATCGCCCAGGTTCATGTGGAACATGAAGGCGGACGGGTTCAGCCTGCGCAGGGCGCGATAGAAGCTGATGGACTTGCGCGGGAAGGGCGTCGAAAAACGCTGGCTCGGCACAACCTGAAAGATGTCGCCTGCACGGATATAGTCCTTGCAGGCTTCGACCATCTCGAAATAGCGCTCCTGAGAGGTATTCGAAACCGGCTCGACCGGAACCGGGGCCTGGTCCTTGGGCGGCATCTGGGGCAGGCGCTCCAGCTTCTGCTCCACCTCATCCAGCAGGGCGTTGATCTCCGCATCCTGGCCATCCTCGACGCGGCCGATCAGCAGGATCTCCTGATAGATGTGATCGAACACGATCACGACGCGTGGCACGACCAGCAGCGCCTCGGGCACGTTCAGCATGTCCGGCTTGGTGATCTTCACGGGCTCGACATACTGGATCATGTCATAGCCGACATAGCCAAACGCCCCGGACGCCATGGGCGGCAGGGCCGCATCAGCCAAGGCGCGGGCATCGCGAACAAAGGCCTTCAGCGCGGTGACCGGATCTGCGTCCTGCTCAGCAGCATCAGAGAAGGCGACATCGCTGGCGATCTCTGCCTTGCCGTTCAGGATGCGGAACCAGCGATCAGGCTCCAGCCCGATAAAGGAATAGCGGCCCAGACGTTCGCCGCCCGCAATGGACTCGAACAGAAAGCTGCCGGGCGTCTCGTCGCCGAGCTTCAGCATGGCTGCAACGGGCGTTTCGATATCCCCGATGCGCCGCCGGACGATCAGTTTTGCCTGGCTCATTGGTCTGTCGAGATCGTTGCCTTGTAGGCGTTGAGGGCGCCGTCATTGGTGCGCAGCTTCATGTAGGCCTGGATCTCTCCATCGAGCGCCTGATTGAGGTCAGACTGCAAGGAGGTGATCAGCGCCGTGTCGGCAATCGGCGCGATGCTGGCCATCTGGGTCTCGTTCGGTGGCGTGATGCTCAGCACTTCAAGCACCAGAACAATGTTGCCGTCGCGGCTCGGGAAGGTGAAGACTTCGCCTTCCTTGCCGGAGAAGATGGAGGCAATGGCCTGGGTCGGCAGGCCGGTATCGGCGGCATTGCGACGCGTGATCGGGGCGGGCGGGCCTTCGACCTCTGCATCAGACTTGCGAGCCTCGGCTTCCAGCGTGGTTTCGCCGGATTCGAGGCGTTCCTTCAGTTGATCCAGAGCTGTCTGGCGGGCATTGCTTTCCCGTTCGCGCATCAGATTGCGGCGGACACGTTCCTTGATCTGGTCGAATTCCGGTGTGTAGGCCTCGATGATCTTGCGCGGCGATGTCAGGAAGATACCGGTCGGGCCGTCATAGCGGTTGCTGGTTTCACCGACGGGGATCTGGAAGGCCTGCGTGAAAGCGTCACCGGCATTGATCAGGCTGACCATAGGGGCGCCTTCCTCGGTCACGCCCTGCGGGCCGACCGGGGCGAAGGTTATGATCGGAACATTCAGCTCCTCACCAATCTGGCTGAGCGGATAGCCGGCACCGATGGCACGGTCGAGGGCTTCCATCTTCTCATACAGCATGACTTCAGCGCGCTCGCGGGAGAGCTGGCCGCGGATTTCCTGTTCCACCTGTTCCAGCGGCAGGACAGCACCGGGCTGAACAGACATCAGGCGCGCAATCATCCACTGATTGCCACGCTCGACCGGGCCGAACAGCGCACCGCTCTGCTTGCCTGGGCCGAACATGGCTTCGGCCAGGTCCTTGTCGGCAGTGCTTTCCTTGCGGCCTGTTTTGGTCTCGCGATTGGCAACGCCCTGCAGGCTGGCAGAGTCACCACCGGCTGCGAGCAGGCCGAAAGCCGAGCGGGCCGCTTCGCGCGTGTCGAAGTACAGCTCCACATAGGTGCGGGTGTCCGGCTCGGAATAGCGCTCGGTCTTGCTGGCCTCATAGATCGTGGCGATTTCCTGATCCGTCACGGTGACCTGGGAGATGAAGTCTTCCGACGACATCTTCAGCATGTCGATCATGCGGCGCTCAGGCTGTTCAAGGCTTTCGAGATTCTCGTCATAGAAAGCGCGCACTTCCTCGTCTGTCGGGGCATCAGGCTCCGGTAGCTTGGTGGCGTCCATCAGGAACCAGGCAACCTTGCGCTCCTCGCCAATATAGCGGGCCTGCAGGTTCGATAGCGTCTTGGCCGGATAGATCGCGGCATTGGCCCCATTGCGCAGGGCCTTGAGGATCAGATCATCTGCGACCTGCTGCTCATATTCCTTCTGGCTGATGCGGCTGCTGTAGAGTACCTGACGATAGGTATCGAGATCCAGCGCGCCGGTGAGCGGGTTCTTGAAGGCATCGACCGTCTTCAGTTCCTCAACCACAGCATCAGCAGACGGGTGGATGCCGATGGACTCGGCAAAGCCGAGCAGGGTGAGTTTGGCAGCTTCCATCTGGAACAGCTGGTCAATCATGCCCTGTTCCAGCAGCTGGGTCTTCGTCATCGGCTCT
>Ga0070726_10000775_pt1 | contig 36213 bp, 57 predicted proteins | sample tdAd471_FD_67275 | JGI IMG/M metagenome (GOLD analysis project Ga0070726, IMG submission 67275) | Marine sediment microbial communities from the Atlantic coast under amendment with organic carbon and nitrate - tdAd47.1 | ecosystem: Environmental > Aquatic > Marine > Coastal > Sediment | place...
ATACTTGCGCAAAGGATCGAAGGTCTATCTTGAGGGCACGCTGCAAACGCGAAAATGGACGGATAAAAGCGGCGTGGAAAAATATACGACCGAGGTCGTGCTGGCCCGCTATCGGGGCGACATTGTGATGTTGGATGGGAAGCCGGAAGACAACCGGGAGGACGGGTTTGATGACGAAGTGCCGTTCTAGGAGGAAAATTGAGCTCTTAACGCCCGAACAGGAGGCGCGGATTCCAGAGTACCGCGATAAGTGGATTGACATAGGGCTTTGCACCGCGCCAGCCGACCGCAAGGAAGCGGAGGCGGGTATTGTGGAGGCTTACGCTATCGCAGGATTAAGGGCGCCAAAGATTGTTTGGTGCGGCTCCCCGTTGGCTATGGCCCGGGGCAGCGTTGGGGCCGGCGTTTGGGCCAGCGTTGGGGCCGGCGTTTGGGCCAGCGTTGGGGACAGCGTTCGGGACAGCGTTTGGGCCGGCGTTGGGGCCGGCGTTGGGGACAGCGTTCGGGACAGCGTTCGGGCCAGCGTTCGGGCCAGCGTTGGGGACAGCGGTGGGGACAGCGAGTACGGGCAACACGACGCCCATTGGCTCGCTTTTTATGAGTATTTCTCCGACGTATGCGGTCTTGCCGAAGAAATAAAACCCCTCTCCGGCGTCATGCGTGTTGCAAAATCCGCAGGGTGGTGGTTGCCCCACAAAGAAACGTGCTGGGTTTCCGAAAGAACGTCCGCCGTTAATTTAGACGAAGAGAAGCGCCCCCACTCCGCAACCGGGCCTGCAATTGCCTACCCGGACAGCTTTTCCGTTTGGGCTTGGCATGGAACGAATGTGCCGAAGGAATGGATAGAAACACCTGAAAAGCTAACGCCCGCAACCGCTTTAACGCACGGAAATCTAGAGCAACGGCGCGCGGCTTGTGAAATTATTGGGTGGGAGCGCATCCTTAACGAGCTAAACGCAAGGACCATCGACACGGACGATGACCCGCAAATCGGGGAGTTAGTTGAGGTAGAGCTTCCCGATGTTGGGATGGCGAAATTCCTCCGGGTTACATGCGGGACGGGGAGGCGGTTTTCCCTATCCGTCCCCATCGAAATGAAAACAGCACTACAGGCGAACGCATGGGGATATAACATTCCCGAAGATTTCCTCAAAACCAAGGAGTTCCGAACATGAAAATCGTAACAGACCTACCGGCTTTTCAAGGCGACCTTTGCGTTTTTCGCATTGACGAAATCCCTGCAAACGCCACGTCGGCCAAACCCGATGGCGACGTATATATTGTCGCCCACAGCGAGACTGGTCATCACCATGTTATCGAGCGCCCAAAGGCGGAAGTGTTCGAGGCAGCGGACGACGCCTTTGTCGCCTATGTGCGGTCGCTCGGGGATGCAAAAATCGAGCACAAACGAGCCTTCGACACGCATGAGACGATCATGCTCCCCGCTGGCAATTACGAAATCCGGCGCCAGCGAGAAAGCGCCCCCGAGGGATTCAGACGGGCGGCGGATTGATGGGTAAAAACCCGGTCGCAAAAGCCCTGTCCGAGAAACAAAATCAGCCGAGAGTCAAGCCGGACAAGACAAAATACAACCGGAAGAAGAAAGGCAAGAACGATGACGGACCTAAGATACCACGGCGTCAAGTTTGAGGCGAAGAAGCACGCCTACCGCCAAACTCAAGACGGTATTAGCGTCACCTTTATCATGCACCCAGACGATGTGGATGCGGAGTTTGCCGTGGCCCCCTTGGGGACGATGTACCACGTTACCGCCGTTCAGCTAGACGACGATGGAAAGCCAAAGGCAACGCCGCAAAAGGCGGTTTACGCCGAAAAGAGTGATGGGGAAAAAGCCGTCACCCGCGCGGCCCTGCTTTGTCAGGATAAGGCGTTTATGAAGTGGGCCGAGGAACGGTTTGGCGTGGGATCGGACGAGGAAACGAACGCAGCGGAATTTATACGTACGGCCTGCGGGGTTTCCTCAAGGGCGGAATTGGCGACAAACCAAGCCGCGCTTGCGAAATTCACGGCATTGGAGGCGGAATTTCTATCTGCCTGCGGGCGGATGACGGAGGTTAGATGATGGCCAAACAGGAAACGCCTCGCAAAGAGCGCGCCAATCGGCCTCAGCATTTTAAACGACCGTGGCTACTCTTTTGAAAAACTCGCCGACATCATCGAAAGGCAACTGTAGAAAATAAGGAGATTCAGTTCATGAAAACATTCAAGCGAATGTACCCAAGGAGGGAGTACCACCACCATGCGTCGCAACAATGCAGTAAGAAGGTGGACACAAAACTGTGGTCGGATAGTTATGTAAAAAGGCGCGCAAAAAAATTGAACGATATGGGGTGGGCGGTTGGCTGTTGCAAAAGGGGGGCATCTTATAAAATAGGCGGGAAGCCATACTGCTCGCAGCACGCAGGTGAAATAGCCCTTAAGGAGCTTGAGACATGACCGACGCAACTTCCGTGTTGACAGAAGTTTTTCCCACCATTGAGGAAAGGGTTCTAGACCTTTCTCAAAAACTTGAGCAGCTCATCGTTACAAAGTCTCCAGCAGCTTGGGATACACTGCTAACCGTAGTTAAGGTCGAAGCGGCGCAGGATCTTGTGATGGGCGCTGTGTATCTTGTAACGGCCGCAGGGCTCTTAACGGTCTGTAAGAGGCTGTGGACACGCGGTAGAGAACTATATGAGGCGGACCAGAAAAGTAATCCCGAGCCGCCGTTCTGGATTGGTAGCATCCCGTTATTTGCTATGTTTCTTGTTGCTCTTATCGCTGGTACACCCAAAGTTTTAAGCCTGTGGAACTACGTCGCCTTTATCTCCCCGGAGATTGTCGTGGCGCATAAGGTGTTGCAAGGGCTTTTGTAGGATGAGACGTTGGGCAGTGTCTCAGTTTGAATTTCTGGCCTTGTAATTCGTCGGTCTGCCAACTTTCGGCGCTCGCGCATCAATCAGCAGCTTTGTAACCGTGTTGATGGAAGCGCCTACCACGCGGCTTATGGACCGCATGGAGGAACCCTCGACCAGCATGTTTAGAATTTGAGTGCGTTTGAGTAAGGGCAGCCTGTTCATGCCCTTAATGTATCGGTTTCATTCAAGTCTGAATCAAGGGTTTCTATAACCGTCGTAACGCCCGCACGCTCTTGTGCAAAGACAGCATTAACCTGCTCGGCAACCTCCTCAGCAGTCGCCCGCTGGTCGCCAAGAAAAAACTTTACGTTACTGACGCCCTGTTCCGAACCTTGAAACAGGGTGTTGACCATCCTGTTTATCTGGCTCATTTCTCTTCCTTTCTTCCATCTAGCGGCTGCTGCTCGCTTCGCGATAGCAACGCGCTCTTCCCCAGTAAGTTTTTCGGCCCGCGCTTTCGCTCCAGCCTTCCCGGAGCGCACACGCCCGGATTTAGCCGTCAAAGCTTCATCAATCGCGCCCGTTGCGATCTGCGCCACTCTCACAGCGCACCCAACGGAATCTGCGGGGCGTTTTTGTCCTTGCGGTCCCTTAGGCATTTAAACTCCTAGCCTAACTTATCCCTGTTATACACAGCTATAGGTAATGCATACCTATTAAAAAACTACCTGATAATACGTTAAATACATGTTATCGGGCCATAAACACCTTTAAAACCGCCATTTATTTCAAACTGAGACACTACCAGACGTTGCCACTCCTTTAAACTCGCGGTACTTTGCTTAGTGTGGCTTGGCAAAGATGCCCAAAGATAAAGTGATGTTGGGCGCTACCTAGAGAATCGCGGCGCGGCTATTGCGTTTTCAGGTAGCGGATTTTCTTCACGCACCCCATGGGGATAACAATTCGGCGGTTGTAGGCGTCCTCGCAATCCGGCGTCGGGCTGTGGCCGTCAATATCCGCCGTCAGGAGAATATAATCCTTTGTTTTTTCAACGACCCACCCCACGGAGCGGCATGGGCTTGGAACGGCCCTGTCGCTCTTTTTCGCCCAGCCGGAGAGGACGAGGATATCCAGCCAGTCCACAACTGCCAGCTTCATACGGATAAGACCACGGCCAAAAATACCCATCCCATAAAGACGACCTCCGCCGCCGAAGTTGGGCCATCGAGAAAAGTGTTTCGATTCAGGCTGATCCTGTCGTGCGCCCACCACGCAAGCCAGTAGATCGGCCCCATCAAGGCCCCGGACAGGATAATCCACGGCCCATATCCAAGAAGGTCAAAGGCGCCCCCCATGGGGGCCGTCAGGATAAGCCCACGGCCCGTCATGCCCCATAGGTCATCGTCATGGTCCATGTCAAACCACTCGCCCCATGGCGGCAGGAGGCCAGGGAAGAGCAGAATAGCCGCCGCGGCGGCGCTGGGGCTGCCCGTGGTGGCCAGGACAACGACCGCTAGGCCGAGCGTTAGCCCCGCACGCCTCGCGTTGTGTGAGGCCGGGAAGGCCAGCCAGCCCCCACGCCAGCGGTTCAGGAGGCCCCCCACTACAAAAGCCGCGCCTAACATGACGGCACCGGCAAGTTAAGCTGCTCGGCGATGCCCCGGTATTCGGCACATTCCCTTGGGGTCAAAATCCGGTATTTTTTCGTTTTTTCCAATTGTCGATACCTTAGCCACAGAAAACCGCTCGTATTTGCAGCAACTTGGACGGAAAGCGGGTCGAGGTCGCGGCTTAGAACGGGGCGCACGCCAAACTCGTCCGCCAGCCACCAGCCACCGGCAAGGAAAACGCCGATTGCGGTTATGGCCTTCACGCGGGCTGACATTTTCTCGATGTTCATGATTTGGACCTCCCTTTTATCTTCTCTACCGTCCGAAGCGATCCAAGCCCAAGCATCCCAAGAAGAACAGGCATCAACGCTGCCCAGTCCAAAATGGGCAAGATGGACGGGTCAAAAACCGGGCCGCCAAACCAAAGGGCGGATGCGTTGATTAGGAAAAGCAGCACGGGCTTTCCCACAAACTCGTAAGCAAGCGCGGCCCCGCACGTCCATCCAATGAAGGGCCGCCAGCCGGACTTGAAAAGGTTTTCGCTTTTCGCCTCTTGAATGTTGACGGCAATCTGTGCCAATTCGCCGCGCTGCTCCATTTCAAGGAGGCGGAGCTTCGCGGCCTCCCGTTCCTCGTCGCTTGTGAACAGGGAATCGACCAAGCCGAACAACGGCCCGGCGACGCCTTTCACAACGCTTTCAATCGGGTCCATATCAATAACTCCATGTCCACGGACGCGGGCGTCCGATATCCTTGGGAAGATCGTCAAGATGGATAAACCGATCCGCAATCGGCCCCTTTTGGCTGATGCCAATACCTGTAAACCCGTGGGCCTTCACTATGGACAGCAAATCAAGGGCCGCCTCGCCATGTATGGCAACGTCCGCCGCCCTGCCGGTTGTGTGAGGTCCCGCCCTGCCGGTCGTTGAGACGCGCTCATTGTGTTCGGGGGTCCGATAGCCGGACGTGATGACCATGGGCCGCCCAAGCGCCTCGCGGAGAGCCTGAATTTTGTCCATAAATTCCGGGACGACCAAAAGCGCACCGGAGCCGCGAGACGCAAACTCGTCAGGAGTGAAGTTTTTCCATCGCCAGAAATCTCCCGAAATATCGCGCCAAGACAAAAATCGAACGTCACCCATGTTTTTCAGCGTCCCTCGCAATAGCCCCCGCGATAGCCCCATATCCTGCCAAATCGACATAATCGTCCGGGTTGTACTTGCCCTGATCCGCGCGAGCCATCTTTAGAAGCGCCAGCATTAATGGCACTTTCGACGCGGATATTTCCACTCCGAGGAAGGCCGACCACAAGGCCGCAACTTTCCTATGCGTCTTTATATAGTCCCCATGCTGTTCCGCCCGGTCCCCCGTGACGAGGCTTAACGCCTTTTCGAGAATATCCTTCATTTGATCATATCCGGGTTGACAACGTGCCTTGCGACTTCGCCATATTTTTCGTGCAGAACGATGGCGGTCATATTTCTTGATCCCCTATACCCATTGTTCGCGGCCCAGGCATCGTTAGGCGGGAGCGTGCGAAAGGACTCCACCCGGCAACCCTGAATATCAAGAACCGTTTGTTTGTGGATATGCCCCGTCCACCAGTAGCGATGTTCGGCGCCCCCCCACTTTTTCGGCTGGTCGGTTGCCATGATTAGCGGGAGTTGATCCAGCTTCGGGCCGTGGCCGTGGTGAACGCCCACAAGGGTTTTCCCGAAATCAAAATAATGGAAATGTCGGGGCGACGTGTCAACCGTAACCCTTGGCTCGTTATCGAAAATGCAGGAAAGCGCCTCCATGAGACAAACCGAGACGGCGAGGTCGTGGTTCCCAATCTCGATAATTACATGAACGGTCTTGTGCTTTTTTAGCGCCCGGTCGATTGCGTAACGAATGGACCGAAAGGCCACCCGGACCATTTCAGAAAACCGGCCGTCCGAATCAAGGCTATTCTTCGCCGTTGGCGTAACCGGCTCCATGGAGTCATAATGCAGAAAATCCCCGAGGGAAACGATGGTGGCCTTGTCGCAAGCCGGGGTGGCCCCGACAAGATGGTCAAAGGCCCCGCTTAGAAGCTTTTCACCAATGGAAAGGTCGTAGTTTTCCCCGGCCTCTTCATGCCAGGCATACATTCCTAAATGGTGATCGCCTATCGGATAGCAGGCCATTGTGGATGATGTCGTGCGCTCGGGCGGTTTTGTTGGCTTTGCTTTTGGCAATTGTTCCGCAAGCCCCTCCATGGCGGCCCGCAGAAGCGCCTCCTGCCGCTCCTTATCAGCACTGGTTTTGACCCACTGGCCAACAACCGCCCCTTCGGAGTAATATGTCGAGACGCCTTTGACGGAAAAGCCATCCGGGGCCGGATGCGTCATGTCATGCTGGGGCGAATAGCCTGCAAGGGCGGCCTTCTTTTTTACCGCCTTGACCACTCTGCCAACAACGGCCTGATGAACCCCTAGTTTTTCCGCCGCCGCGCGGGTAGTGCCTTCCGTGCTGTATGCCTCTAAAATCTCCCATTGTCGTTCCGTTGCGAACTGACGCAGATTTGCGTCACGCTGGAAACCGCTCATATGACACCTTTGCTATTGATTGCGAAGGGCGGCAACTATAATGCGCCCAATTACATAGGCCACGCCACCGACGAAAGACATGACGCTCCCATACACGAGCGTTCGCCGGACATTGGCCCCAAAGCTTTCTGCGGATTGCCGCTGGTGCCGCAGGAAGGCAAGGTCTTGCTGCATGTCGATTGGGTTTTTCATATCGAGCCCATACCGCACCAGACGGCATGAAACCTTTTCGGCAATATGGTCTATTTCTGTTTCGGTTAGCATTTTATTGGTTCGTTACCGCTAGGACATCTTCGAGCCATATGGCGCACAATGCTTTCTGCGGTTTTTGCAGTCTCGATCACGCGCGTGTCAAGTTGTTGCTGTGGCATCATTGATCCCCGAATCCGATGACATGGCCATAAACAGGGTCGGCTGCCGCGCCTGTCGTAGAATTATTGTACTGAATAACCACGGTTCCAGCCGCCTGCCCCGTGTTTTTCACGGACCCGTTAACAACAACGGATGCCTGGTTTTCTGCTGACACAAGACAGGCCCAGGTCGCGTCGGAAAAGTCGGTGGCAATTGTAATGGTGTAATCGCCCGCGGAATTCCTTACGACGCTAGTAACATTGTGGCTGGATTGTATTGCTCCCGTTGTCCCGTTGAATTTGACCCAAAACTTTGCCGTGCCAGGGTGGTATTGCTGCGTCCCAGGAGCGACAACCTTGTCGGTTGCCGTCGCTGCTTCCTGCTCTGCCTGCGTGGCATATTCTATCTCTAAATTTGCTCTAGCCGCCGCCGCTGTTGACGCCCCCGTCCCGCCGTCCGTAACGGTGATGTCTGTTATCCCTGTGATCACCCCACCTGTGATGGTAGGGGAAGTAAGGGACTTGTTAGTGAGCGTCTCCGTCCCGGTCAGCGTCGCCGCCGTTTGAACAGGCATCAGTTGGAATTGCGTTCCATCATAACTTATTTGATATAATTTCCCCGCCACAACATCGTCGGCTACCAGCGCAGCGCCGTTGCGCTGTATTGCCTTCGTCGCAAGACCCGAAATAGCCACCGTCGCCGCGCCCGTGTTTGGCGAGGCCCCCGCGATCCACGCAAAACGCTGTCCGGCAGCGTAGGCCGTAATAGACGGCGTTGGCGTCAATGTTATTGCGTCCGCCGTTCCCCCAGCCGTTCCGCACCAGATAAATGCCTCCGCCTGCGCCTGTCCGAGAGAAAGGCTATCCGCTGCTGCTGAGGCGGTACCAAGCCCCGTATGGTTATACCCCCCCATAGGAAGGTCGGCGGTAGGAGTTGTCTGCCCGTCTTTTGCGATGCTTGCCGTTAATGCCGAAGCAATATCGGAAAAGTCGCTATTCACCGCCGTTGCGTTTGCCACTGTGTCTGGGACAAACGCCGCCTCCGGTAATGTGTAATTTCCTGATCCGTCGCGTGCCATAATGCGTTCTTTCTCTGTTGATGTAGTGATCTACGCCTGCTAGGCTGCCCGCATGAGCATGAACCTCCGCCGGGCTTTAAGGGCTGTTGCCCGGACAGACGGATTCCTGATATTCAAGAATAGGGTTATTGTTTGTGCCGTCGGCGTTGCCGTCGGCGGCGCGTTCTATGTCTTAACGTATTGGTGGTTGCCAGGCGTCATTCATCTTGGCGTATGCACCTACCTTATCGGGCCGTGCTAGTCCGCGGCATAAAGACGGGTTGAGTTGCGCCCGCCCCGGCGGGGACTCCGCCAGATAGCAGCGCCTTCGCCAGCCTGGATTGCAATTGCGTAAGCTGCCCCTGCGAAACAACCGGGCCTCCCTGCCGCATAATTTCAGATGCAAGCCGCGCATTTCTCGCTGTGAGCGCCCTGGACGCCTCCCTGGCAACAGCCCCCCCGCCAAGAGTTACCGCCGCTCCTGCAGGCCCCCCTACAGAGTAACCAATGCCGCCGGAAAGGGCCGAGCTAATAATTCCTGTTGGCGCGAGCTTCCCTAAATATCTAGTGATATTTGCCGCCGACAAACGGCCACCGCCCTTTGCCACCCTGCGGATGGCATCTTGTTCGGCCTTGCTAAACTGCCGCATTTTGCCTTCATTTAAAAGCAGGCGACGAAACTCTTGCCGCAGGGTGTTTTCAAGACCTGCGCTTGAATACTTTGACGACCCGTCATGGGCGCGTTGTATCAGCTTGTTGGCGGTTTCGCCTTTCATTGCGCGCGCCCATAGCCCCCTTGCGGTTTTTAAGATCTTTACCGCCTCATTGGTCCCCGCAAGAAGGTCGCGCCTGCCCAGGCCCTCCATGTAGTCGTCAAATTTGTCCAGGATAAGCCGCCCGATGCGGGCCTCGTCCGGGTCCGTGCTCTTCCGAACGCCATTAAGCACGCGGCGGAGGGTTTCCGCACCTTCAATCGTAACGTGCTCGTCAATGTCGGTTATCCGCTTCAAGGCTGCCAGGGCCTTCGGGTGCAAGGTTTTGTCAATTCCCTCCCTTGCGGCGGCGTCCCTTATCTCATTGGCGGCAGCCTTAAAGCTCTCCCTGCGGATAATCGCCCCGGACTTTTCCGCGGCTTTAAAGGACGCCCGGCTTTTTGCGATAAGGGCATCTACAGTTGGCGCCGTTTTGTGCTTTTGCGTTAATTTCCCGCCTGCATACCCAAGGGCGCCCCCCGTAGCCGCGCCCAGTGCGCCGCCATAAGCCGCACCCTCAAGGCGGTCTTGCTCGCCTTCGCCGGTCAGGAAGCCATACCCGGCCCCATAGGCGGCGCCTTGCCCGGCACCCGCCGCAACCTTGCCGCCGAGGGTCTTTGCACCCCCAAGCCCCGGTGCCAGCTTGTTCACCGGGTTCAATACATCGCCAAGAATCTCTGTGGTTGTGGCGATGATTGGGTGCTTTTCTTTGAACGCCTTGTTCTGATCGCGCTCATACTTCAAGGCCGTGTCGTACCGCTCCCCATACGGTTTTGAATAGTCGAAAAACCCGCCTTCCGGCCCACGGCCAAGGACCGCAGCTTCCGTTGCCGTTATTTCATCTCCAGCTCCGAAGGTTGACGTAAACGAGTCCAAGAGATTTGCGCCCATGCTGCCGGTCATTCCCGGCTCGGCTTGTGGCGCATTTGTTTGCCCGCCAGCTTTTTCCTCTAGCTCCAAAAGGCGCCGCAGGGCGTCTAATTCTTCTCTGCCGTTCATCTGTTAAACCTCTTGCGAAGGGCTTCCAGCTCTTTCTGCTCGTCCGCGCTTAGGCTCGATCCCGAATCAGGCGGGGACCAAAAATCTGCACTATCAGGCGGGGACCCAAAATCTGCACTAAAAGCCCCTCGCTTTTCCTCCAAAATTTGGTTATATAAATCCTTGATAATCAAGAGATTTTCGCGCAACTGCTCGGGCTGCTTTGCGTCCAATGCGCCGCTGGTAGCTTGCAGCAATTTGTTTTCCAATTCAGACACTTGGCCCAATGCCCCGCCCGTCGGGGATGCGTCCCGCATACGCTGCAATTTGTCAAAGCCGACATTTGCTCGGATCGTGTCAAGAAAGTTCTTTAGCTCGCGGGCGTCCGTTTCCGGCAGCACGTCCAGAAAAGCGCCATAGCCTGTTGACCACGGGCCAATTTTGTTAACCGCTTTATCAATCGTAGATATAACAACCCCTGCCTGCCGGCTTAGGTCTTGATAGGCCGCAGTTGCTTTTGCCATCAAGGCGGGCTTGTCGGCCTCCAGCCTCGCAGCTTCGCCGGCGGCCACCTTGGCGCCCTCCGCCTCTGCAACAGCATCGGGGCGCTTTTCTGGCGGGATGGTTTTTTGAAAACCCCCACCGGCCACCCCCGGCTGCGTCGGGATGGGCTGCACCAATTCCCCGCCTAGATTCAAATACGGGTTTGCGCGCTTCATGGTCAGATATCTATTTTGATCCTCCGGCGTCATATTCTGGAACGTCTGCCACTCGGCTATGCTGGCTGGCGTTTTCCCGCCAGCCCCATAAGCTTTCTCTAATTGCAGCTTGAGCGCGTAATCTTCCATCGCGGCACGGCGGGAATCAAGAGTATTGCCCGCCCTTTCCTTATCGGCCTGCTGTTTTAGGGCGAGGTTAAGCGCAAGGCTCCGGGCGTGCGGATTGTCACTAAGCTCGCCCAAATTTGATGCCGCCTGACCGATGCTTCCGGGGCCTGCTGGTCCCTGAACGCCTTCCGGGAGCGGTTGCGGGGAAATTCCTTTAATAAGCGCCTCTTGCGCCGCGTCGATTTGCCTGCGGTCCTTTGCAACCCGGCTACCGGCGAGGGCCTGCTGTAGAACGTGCGCCAAGCCGCCCGCCGCCGTGCCGTTGTTGTAGTTCTCCTGGCCCGCAAGGGCTTCTCGCAAGCTGATTGGTCTGGCCAGATAGGCCCCAGGGCTGTTAATCATCGCACCGCCTCCGAGTAGTTCACCGCATCATATCCATTAATGGATTTTACAGCTTCCGGGTGTAGTTCTTTCACCTCATCCGCCATAAGGCCGATATGCGTCTCAAGAAGATCGTCGCCTATATATGAAAACACATAGACGTTTAGACCGTTATCGAGCGTTCCTATTTTCTCGATGTCCCGTTTCAAGCGGCGGTCCGAAAAAGCCCAGCCGTTCATGGCCAGGCCGCCGATGCCGGTACCAGCAAGGCCAAACAAGCCTTGTGTTGTCGCTCTGTCATTCGCCATGGATTGCGCGTAGTTCTGATTTGCAAGGTTCCCACTAGCATATGTCGCCCCCATTAAGTCGGCAGGCGTAACGCTGGTTTGCGGCGCGTTGATAAAAGATGGGTTCTGCACCTGTGCCCCGGACAACATCGCCGCCAATTCGTTTAGTGGCTGAGCGCGGCTTTGGGTTAATTCATTGACGGCCCTGTCCCGTGCGTTTGCCTCAAGACCGAACGCACGCGCCATTTCGTCGCCAGCGCGGGCGTCGGCGGCAAGATAGGCGTCGTTCCGGGATCGGTTAAATTCATCAAGGCCCTGATTGTACCCCTCCGACCCGGCTACAAACCCCTGGTTGATTAACGACGTTTTTAAGGCGTTTTCGTCGCGTTCAAACTGCGGTTGCAACCGGGCAAGCATGGCGTCCCTTGATGCCGTTCGAGTCGCCTCGTTTGCGACGGGTGCAGCCCCAAGGGCGGAAAAGTCTAGCGGAGACTCAAGCGCCCCGCGAACATTGTCCAATTGCGTGTTCGCCGTTTCCCCAAATTTTTGACCGGCGCTTGAGGACAGGTCAAAAAGCACCTGCTGTTCCGGAGAAAGCGTTTGCGTCGCCGTGTAAATCGGGTTCCCCGATGCAGACGTGCCAGTCTGCCCAAATTTCAGGCTGCCATAGGGCGTGTCCTGATTGACCATGCTCATTTCTGCGGACGCAATGGCCGCGTCCTTGTTAATCGCGCCTTGCGCCTGTGCCGTTTTAAGCGGGTCGGGTGGAGCCGGTTGTGACGGCGAGTCCTTAGAAAAAAGTCCCATTGCCTAGTTCCCTATTATAAATATGTTCAAAATCAGGTCGCAGCATCCGGCAGATGACGGCGTGGTTTTTCTTACCAAGATGGTGTGCCAGGACTGCCTCTTTCTTGAAGCCTATCCTAGCATTTGCCTTCAAAGTCCGTTCGTTTCTGTGAGGCGTTACCGTGTAAACCTTAAAGCAGCCCATCTGCCGGAACGGGTATGCCAGAAGCTCTGCAAGAACATTTGGCCTTGCCCAAACCGGCGTATCGGACGCCGCGCTTAGCTGTATGGTCCCAGCCTTTGGCTGGTAGTCATGGTAAACCCACCCGGCCACCATCTTTTCCCCAATCGTTACGCCAATTGCCGCAAAGGGGCCGAATCCGTCTGCGTGGGGAATACGCGCCGCCGTCCACTCGGCAACGGCTTCGTCCTCGCCATAAAGCAGCATTTACAATTGCCCGCCTCTGACAAAGGTAAAGTTTGTTGAAATCCATGACGGACGTGGGGAGTTTGTGTTTACACGAATACGAATGGCCGCAGCCCTTCCGGTCCCGCGAACGCCATGCCACCCACGGTATATCTGGTCATCACCCCCCCAAATTCCCTGATTCCACTTCATCACATTCCAAAGGCCAGACGCTACAGTTGGCGCCGTTGCCACGCCTGTCGGCGTCGTGATATTAAAGTCCGTATTCAGGTCAATTGCCGGGGCGGCGGCCCCATCGCTTTGGAAGATTGGCTCCACTAATTTGAAAACCTTGTTTGACTGCGGGGAGCCGAAATAGTTAAACGCCTGCAAAGCATCGGCTTCGATGTTTGCGCCGTCGTCACTTACGCCATCGTCGAATTTATATACAACCCCGTCAGAGCCGCCCCAATATGCGCTATCGTTTAGCAACGCGAAACATTTCGCGTTAATGCCGGTAAACCTGCATGGGGCTCCGGTGATCGTATTGAAAACGTATTGGTGCGCGGTTGTAGTCGATTGCGGAATGTTAAAAACGAGCATCCGGCCCCTTGGGTAAACAATCGGCTCCCAGCCAAATAGAGCCCCATAGTCTCGAACGGCGTCGTTGACGGCGCGGTTGATTTGGTCCGAAATTGCGGCGAGCCTCGCCTGGCTCCGGTCTAAGGTCAGAATGGCCGCTAGGGGCACAAAGCCGTCTTGTGTGACAAGGATTAAATCCGCGCCAGCCTTCACAAAGCACCGCCTGCCGATGGGTTTCCCTATTCTGAAAACACCGACCAGGGACCACGCCGACGCCGAAGCCGGGTCCGTACCCTGATAAACGATGGCCTCGCCTTCCGACGTGAGGAATACGGCAACGTCGTCCATTCCATCGCCTGCGTCCCGCGTCCACGTCCCCATACCGACGAGATATCCGCCGAGGCGCGCGATCCCGGCAAGCGGAAACTCCGTAGCTGCGCCGCCAACACTATTAACTGCGAGATACCACGCCGAAAGGCTGTCTTTTTCGCCAAACCAAAGGCGTTTCTGATGGACGTTCCCCCAAACAAGGCTTGCAGCCGTCGGCCCGGTGATCGCCGGGGTCGTGCCCCATGTCGATCCGTCATAGACCTGTGGCGTATCCAGGCCATTGAAAAGCCTGACATATTGCCCGGCTGCCGTGCCGATTTGGACTTGTTGCCACCGGTCGCTCGACATACCCGTGACCACCGCCGCACCAACCGCGCCAGGAGAAGTTACGTCGTATATATTCCCATCGTTTGCGGCGAACATCTTACCGGATGCCGTTAGGGGGACATACTCGATAAGCGTTTCCACGGCGCCGCTCATGCCCGTTGCGTGGGACGTATTCCCACGGCGAACCGTCACTCGATCCGTTTCCGGGAACCAGTTGTCCAATACGATGGCATGGTCTGGCGGCATATCAGAAAGGGCCGTGCGCGTGTCCCAGCCGTTAATAGGCGGGGGGAGCGTTTTCGACGTGCTTCGCACTAAAAATCCCCACCATAGCTTGCCCGCGACGGTTTTGGCGCACCCTCAAAGTGTCGCGTGTTCTGTGCAAAAACATCCCCAGAAACAAGGATATCGGCGGTTGCGCGCTCGTTATCAACCAATAGGTTGAAATATTTTTCATACGCCCTCGCGGCCCTTGCGGAAGGCTGCCCCTCCGCATCCAGCCACTCAAAAATAGCGCCGTAGGTGATCAAGTCCTCGTCAATAATGGCCGTGTCATCATCCGCCGCAAATTTGGCCTGCGCGGTCGAAGATGAATCCTGGCACCAGTTCTTTGAGATATACTCGAACGCCATGTTAACGCCAGCCCCCAACTCTGGCTGGGTGAATATGGACCCCCCGCGATGGGTAAACTTCTTGTTCTGGCTGGAAAACGTCTGAACCTTCAAGCCCGCCCATTCTACAGGCGAAACCGGGCCGGACATAAGGTTGTTGCTGTCTCGGTCCCAAAATGTCTCCGGAACAAACCTGTCAAAATCACTCGGCAGCGCCCCGGTCTGCTCCTCCCCGGAAACCGATGTAAATGTCTGCTCCTTGCGGAGAACATTCCAGCCATAGGCTCGCATGAGATTGATGCCGACGCGATTAATGACACGGAGAATATTTTGCGCGTCAGGGCTCGTATTACCCACGATAGTCGCCGGACGCGGGCCTTTTGTCTCGTCGGCTACATCGTTCGCTATGGATAAAAGGGTCATGCTTCGACCTGCACATATTCAGGGTGGGATTTTCCGTCACAGTTTTTGCATTTCGCCGGGGAATCCTCCCAGCCTGCCGGGAGCCACCCGTCGGGGAAGTTGGCCGTTTCCACGGCGCCGCCCTGGCCGTCGCGATAGCCCGTTGTGGGGCCGTCCGCGACCTTGACTCTGGTTGGCTCGTCGCCTGTAACCGGCTCTTTAGGCTCGGTCGGTTTGCTTGGCTTTTTCTTGCGTGGCATTTTCAATATCTCCACTAATGATAGCTGCGCGCAAATCGGGAAATTTTACGGCCCGGCCTTTTGACTTACCCCATTTGGATATTTTCTTCGCATAATCTGGGTCGTCTGCATCGTCCGCCAAAATGATTTTGCAGCGGGCGCCGAAAACATCAAAGAACCGCATCCGATCCCCTAATTGGCGAGGCGGTCCATCGTTCAGCCCTAGGGCAAAGGATTCCGGCAGGCTGTCAGCATCCTCCGAAATGTCATACCATCCGTCTTTGATGTCGCACCGGACAATAGCTATATTTGTTACCCCTGCAGATGCCGAGAGGGCTTTCAGCCGTCCGGCAAAAACCGGGTCATGCTCAATGCAAAACACCGTCTCTTTGGTTGCCGCCGCCATAAGAACGGTCGTCAGACCCGAGCCCGCCTCGATGATCGGGCCGTCTGCCTGCCTAGCGATGCCGACCGATAGCATTAAGACCTCTTCGTCGGCACCCCACGGGTTATCGACAAACTCCATTGCTTCTGTATAAAGGCCAGGCTCTTCCGTTCCAGATCGTATGCAGTCCGCAACATGCCTAAGCGTTTGACCGGACGCCCGACGAAGATTGGCGGCCAAGCTGTCCACTAGAACCGTTTTGCATACGTGTCCAAGGCGCATTTCCGTAGCGGCGTATATTTTCCCGCCCGTTGCCCGCCATTTGTTGCACATATTCAAGTCACCGCCCCAGCGCGTCCCATCTTCAAGGGTGCGCTCAAATATAAGCGGTACGCCGTCGCGGCGGTCTTTGGCACTATCAAACGTCCGGGACTGCTCCGCGAGGGTTTCTATAACAACTCGGCGAAGGCGCATAAACCCGGTAGGCAACCCCTCAACCTCAAGAAGCCCGTCCTTGGGTTTTGCCCCCGGTAAAAAGCGATAGGGCATGCCGCCCTTGGCCCGAACGTCCTCGCGGCGGTAGCAATAAACGCCGCCGACCAAATCAAGGTCGTATTGGCACAGCGCAACCAGATCGCCATCATCCCACGAAACATCGGCGTCGAGGAAAACGAGGTCCGTGCAATCGGATTGCAGAAATTCATGGACAACGCTATTCCTGGCGTCGTCAACGTGGCAATTGCCGGAAAGCAAGACATAGGCAGATTGTATCCCTGCCGCCGTCATTGCCTCCCGGCTGCTTGCTATTGAGTAAGTGTAGCTTGCGTCCGGGCAATCGTACGCCGTAGTTGCAAGCATCACCTTTTGGCCTGTGGCGGGAGGGCCGCCATCATAATGAAAGACTGACAACGGCCCCCTCCACTAGCCCCCGGTAGTCGTGAGCCCAAGCGAAGCAAGGGCCGCGATTACGCGGTTGATCTTGAGTTCATTAAGCGCGGTCGTCGCGGTCGCCGTGGCAACGGCGGTCATGGCGACCTGCACTACAGGAGTCGCCCCGAAGAAACCAATTTTCTCCGTAGCGGACGACCCGAGGACGGTCCCGTCAGTGTTCCCGTCTCCGATGTATTCTACAGTCATAGTATAACTCCTTTTCTTTGTGCCTATGCGGTGCCGCTGATGCGATGGGCCAAACGCGAGTCGATGGTTTTCACGCCATAGAGAACGTCCAGCCGCCATTTCGAGATGTCGTTCGTGCCGTCATAGACGGGAATCACGCGAACATGCGTTCCCTTGTAAGACTGGCGCGAAACGTCAACGGCTCCCGGAGGGGCCACAAGCGGGACAGAAACCAAAGCAAAGGCTTTCGGGCAGAAAACCATGTTTTGCCGGTATCCGGTCGAAGCCGTTCCGACAACGGTAATCGCCTTACCATCCCCGATGGTCGCGGAGATGTTCTGGTGGGCACCCGTCAGAATAGCCGCCGGGGACATAGTAAGCGTAATGTCGCCCGTGGTATCGCTGATGGTGGTCACCACCCGGAATTGCTTCAAGAAAGGAAGCGTTGCCTTGGTAACAGGGTTAACGGCATAAACGTCGGCAATCGTAAACACGTCACCAGCGTTAAGCGTTGTCGCACCGCTAGACCAACCGTCCGTAATAAGCGTCTGGGTGTCGGTGTCCTTCGATGCCGCGTACGTCGTCTCTTGGGCCGCGCCGTTCGTTAACGGCGTGCCTGCGTGGGCTCCGACCGTATGAGTCGGAACATTCTGAGACATGTACGTGTCAACGCCGCCAATTTCGCCGAGCGAACCCTTGCGATAGGCAGAGCCAACAAGGCGGTCGTTCAGCAAGGCAGTCTGTGCCCCAACAAGCCCCCAATGGTCAGCCGGGGAAAGAACGGAACAGCGCGAATCCTGCGGGTTTGCATATTCGTCCATACGCTCCGGACCCTTGGCAAAGTCCTGGTTGCTGTTGATGGTTTGACCGGGCGTTCCCACCCAAGACGGGACGTTCTTGTATTCCGCCATAAGCGAGCTGTCGATATCGTTCGCAAGCTGAATCATGGCAGGCTTAATGACGCGCTCGTTCAATTCCTTGATCGAAAGCGTCAATTCCTGGGATGTAAACTCAAAGTCGATACCCTTACGCTGATCGACATCAAGGGTAAACTTGCCTTCCGTGGTATCCTGGACATTCATCACGGCGCCGGTTCGGACCGTGAAGTCCATCGGGCGCTTGACGGAAATCGAGGAACCAACCTCGTAACCGTTGATATTTTTAGAAAATTCCTCTTCGTAACCGCGAAAAACCTTTTTCGCCATCACAAGCTCGTTGTCAAGCTGCATCACCGCCGTTTTGGCGATAATAGATGCAGTTAAGGTCGTGTTAGCCATTGTTTTGTTTCCATTCTGTTTGGCCTCTTGGCCGTGCTATTACGATGCCAGGCCCAATTCCTTACGCAATTCTGCCGTGCTCCACTTGTCCGGGTCTGCGGAACGTCCGCTTGCCCCGCCCTTGTTCTTCATGGCTTTCACTGGCTTGGATTTGGCTGGCGCTGCTGTAGGCGTCTTAGCCTTGGCCTGCATCCGGCGATAAAGCATTGACTCATAGGCCATGCGGGCAACGGGTGGGTTCAAGGCCCACTGGTCCGCGTCTGCTTGGCTTATGCCAAACTCCTTGACAACGTAAGACACCAATTCCGGCGCCTTTTCTGTCGAGAAGTTCTTGATTTGCTTGTCCAACAAGGCTCGGCCTTCCTCGGCGCGCCGGGCAAGCTCTGCTTGCTGCGCGGCACGGGTGGCCTTTTCTTGCTGGTCAACCTCATTAACAATGCCTTGGAAATCTGCGAGCTTTTGCGCTAAGGCGTCAGAAACACGGCGCCCCTGATCAGGGTCCGCCTCCCATAACGCGTTTAGATCAACCGCTTTAAGCTGCTCAATCTCCGCACGTAATTGCAGGCCCTGAGAATACTTCTCAAGGGTTTCGCCGTTCAAAGCTGAAATCTTTGCTACGGCCTGCTCTTGTTCGGATAGTGTCTTTTCCCTCTCTGCATGGGCCTGCGACTTGCGGGTGTAGTCCGACCAGATTCCCTTGGAAAACTCGTCGATCTTGTCCGCAAGTTCGGGCGTAATGTCAGAAACCGGAACCTCGATCTTATTGCCGCCGAAATCAAATTCACGCATTTCAACGGCTTCTTCTTCCCCATCTTCGCCTTCTTCGTCAGCATCTTCGGATGCCTCTTTCTGTTCAGTTGGCTCCCGATCTTCCTCGGAAGCCTGCTCAACTTCTTCCGTGTCTGGGATGGTTTTTACCGCATCCGCTTCGTCTGCAACTGCGTCAATGACGCCGGTTGGCTCTTCCATAAAACTAACTCCTGATGTGTGTTTAAGCTCGGTTTGTCCCGAAAACGTCTGTCGGCAAGAGGACCGGCGAGCCGTTCCATGCGTTGTTATCGACGACCCAGCCGGTCTGGTTGGAATTGAAGTGAACCGCGTATTGTGCGGAGCCGAAGATGATGTTGCCTGTTAGGGACCCGTTCAAGGCGTTCGGCGAAGTCACAGCGATGCCGTTATACTGACAACCATAAATCCGGTTGTCCGAAGCAATGGCGTCCGTCGAGGTAATCCCGATCCCGACATTGGTAACGCCTTCGCCTAGGATCGTGTTCCCAATGGCGCTTTCCGCCGCGACGATGCCCCGACTGTTACAACCCTTCGTGACGCAGCTTTGAACCAAGGCCCCGCCGCCGTGAATACCAATCTCGCCGCCCTCGACATAGGCCCCGATGATGCGACTGCCAAAGCCTTGAATCGTTCCGACCCCGTTGGCACAATTAAGGGCCATCACGTCAACAAAGCTGTTTACATCGCCACTTAGATGAATGGCGTAAGCTTCGCTGGCACCCGCATCTGCCCTGCGATGGGCGCAGTTGACCGCCGTTACGCGATGAACGCGGTTGTAGATGGCGGAATAATTCGCGCCGCCGTGGATAAGATCGCCGCCGCAGTCCTCGCCATAAACATCCTCGATCAAGCAATGGTCCGGGAAGTCCAGGTCGATTCCCTCGGAAACAGCGCCGTAGAATTCGAGCCTCTGAAAGCGCGAACGGCTGACATGCAGGCCGTGAAGTAACTCCCCTTCGGCGTCATAGTCCTTGAGCGCCCCGTTTCCGTGGAACGTAAGGTCCGTTACGGTGTTTTGCGTCGAATAATTCTCCAACTCGAATAGCTTGGTTTCCGGGAGGGCGTAGGGAGAAAGAGTCATCTCGCTTTTCCCAACGCCGTCGCCGTAGAACGTGATCCCCGCAGGAGCCAGGAGAGCCGCATAAGGCGTCGGAGGCGGCCCGATCAGGTAATCGCCCGCAGGGAGATACACTTCGTCGCCCGGCATCCAGGCATCCAAAGCGGCCTGAATGGCAAGACGATCATCGGTGGCACCGTCTCCAGCGGCATTAAACGGCGAGTTTTTTACGTTTAGAACTGTCAAGACAAGGTGACTCCGTATTTATTGGCGAGATAATTCATGGTCTGTGCAAGCTGCGCGTCCGTCAGGGCGCTACAAACGATGACCTCTGCAACCGTCCCTCCGGTCTTGAAATTGATGTTGAATTTAGCCGTGGACGTTTCACCGGACGTTTGGCCGTCCGAAGCCGAAGCCGCTGCCGTCAGGCTGTTCGCATAGCCCTTGACGCTGGAATTGTCGTGCCGGAAGGCCAGAACATACGTCGCATCTGTGTCCATTGTCGGCCCAACCAGCGTAGCCGTTGCAGGAACCGCTGTGCGGTACTTCCAGTTAATAGCGTTGCTGACGGCAATGAAATGTCCCCAAACCGACGAATCCCCGCTCGTTGGACCAATCGCAATGCGCTTGTTGGAAACCGCGCTACCGCCAGATTTGTAAACGACAAAAATCGTTTTCTGGGTCGAGGCAAAGATATTATCGGAGTTAAACGCCGCCGTTGTTTCCAGAAGGTCGTCCGTTTCATCCGAAAGAACCCCAGGAATCCCATTTATACCGGACGAAACATAGGCCGGTTGGAGAGAGGCCGTTCCTTGCGTCGCGTGATTCGAACCCCCCGAAATATCGTTCCATTGCGAGACATTCCCGCTGTTTAAGGTAAACGGCGAGCGATTCCCGGCAAGCCATAATTTCAGGCCCGGTAGATCGCTAGGCAGCCATGGGCTGCTTGGGGACATAATGCCGCCTGGGCGCGCAAACATTAGGTCGTCCCATCATAGGCGGCCACTTTCTGGCCCGGCGTGACTCCGAAGTACTCCTCTTTGTTCGCCGGGAGCATCAAATCCGTTGCGTCAGCCGTGGGGTTGGCACCAAACTTTAGATGAACCGTCGCATCCGCGATGACACGGATAAACACCGTCTTGTCGTTAAACGCGGCGGACGCCGTGGATGACGTGTAGGTAACTTTCTGGTCCGCAACAGAAGGCTCCTTGCCGACCTGAACCGCTTGGCCGCCCGAAACGCTCGCCGTTTCGTCGTATTCCGATATATACAAACTCGCCATGACTACTCTTCCTGATTTAAGTGGTTTTTGGAAATAAGCGCCCGCTCCAGGGCGGCGGCGCGGTCCTTGTCACCCTCGGACGCATCGAACGCCATCTTCTCTCTTGCAAGCAGTATGCTCGCTTCTTCCTTGGCAGTGTCGGGCGGGGTCGCTGCTTCCATTTCTTTAAGCCTAAGCTCTCGATCTTTGAAGCCGACCTCCGCCCTCAACCGTTGCAACTCGATGTCCCGGTCTTCCTTTAGCGCCTCGTTCTCTTTTTGGATTTTCTCAAACTCTTGCGCCGCCTGTTGTTTTAGTTGCTCAACCTGTTGCTGCTGCGCCTTCATTTGCGCCCGCAAGGCCGCCGCTTCGGGGTTGTCCTCGTCACCTTCGGCGTCCCGTATGGCCTGCGGCAGCATCTGCTCAAGGCGCTTGGCGATCCTATCCGCACCTGAGAAGTCCATGTTGTCGAGAAGAACATCCCCAAGAACCGGGGCCGCGTCAGGAACCTGCCGCATAATCTCGATTAAGGTTTCGCGGGCCTCTACGCGCTGGGTGGCGAAGGACGGCCCGGTGTCCACGGTTACGTCGTATTTCCCGATGGAAAGATTATATAGGCCCTTTCCGCCCCCGGCTTCGGTCGTCAGCTTGGCAACTTTCTCCTTGCTGTCCTCGCCTAAGATTCGCACGCTTTCCCGCTCGGAATAGACAGACGGAATTATCTCGACAAGACACTTCCCGGCGTATTGGATGGCGCGCGAAAGGTTGTCGATGAAGTGGAAATTCGAGATATCCCCCTGGCGCTCCCTCGCAAGGATGGCCCTGCCGGACGTTTCGTTTGACCGGGCACCAACGGAACTGTCGTAAATCCCCGTGATGGCCTTCATGTCGTCAGCAGCGTTCAGGGCTTCTTGAAGAGCGCCAGCGGGCGGCCCGGCAAAGGCCGTGCGCGACGGCGGGCCAGCGTCCGGGTTAAACTCAAGATATGCATGTGTGCGCGTATTCGCCGACGCCCATTTGTCCTCCTGGCCTCTCGGGACGAAGCCCTGCGGCCCGACCCATGGGGCCTTTGGCGCGCTTGCCACCAATTCAGTCGTCGCGGACCGCCACAGATTAAACATAAGTTGCGGGTCTTTGGCGTCCCGGATAAGTGAGCGGAAATGCCTGCGTCCGTCTAAGAAAACTTCATCGCCCCACACCGGACAAATAGGGATCGTGGAGCCGGGCCAAACGTCCTCTTCCAATACCTCCGACCCACTGATGATCCTGCGGGATACTTCGTAGTATTTCGCGTCGCGCTCCGCCCGGACCTCGGCCCCCGTGGCCTGTAGGGCCGCCGCGATTATTTCGTCATCGCTGCCCCCGGTCGTATCGACCCCGCCCGCTGCCAGCACACTGTCGGCGTGGGATCGCATATCCTTTTCGCGGATCGCCTTGGTTTCAAAGCCGCCGTTTCCGTTAGGGATTGCAACCAGAAACAGCTTTCTCTCTTTCTCCGTTCGGAGGAAATATTCCGCAACCCTAACGTCGTCGTCGTTAATCCACTGATCCGAAGCATCCTCGCGGCTATCCCCTTCAAACGGCACCAAAGCCGCATCCGGGTAGCGGGCCTTAAATTCGTCCTTCGCGATCATGTCGGAAATAAAGGCGTATTCCCAATCTGACGCATCAAACCCCGTCGAGGACGTATCCCAATGGACCATAAGCGGGTTCGGAATCCTGTCGATCCGCGCCTCCATTTCAAAGCTGTCCGGGTGCGCGTAGTCCGTCGAGATACGAAAGAACCCCATACCGCCGGTGACCGCGTGGTCGATGGCGGTATCGTAAGCAAGGCTGGCGTTCGAGTTTCGCTCGATGGACCGGATAAGCCCGCCGATCACTTCCGCCGTGTCCTCGTCCGCCCCGCCGTCAACCGGCGCCACACTAATAGCTGGCTTATTCTGCCTCGATTCGTTCACGATAGAGCGGATAAGCGCGGGCATCTTGTTAATCACAAGAACGGGGCGGCCCTCCTGGATTCGCTGCTTTTTCACGGCGTCCGGCCACTGCTCGGCTAAGCGTGCAAATTTCACGTCCTCATAGAAAGCCTCGCGGTTCCATTCGGAACCCTCTTGCGACGATTCAAAACGCTCAAGCGCCTCTTTAATAATATTATCTTTTTTCATCCCATCCATGCGCCTTCCGCGCAGCGTGGTTCAACCGGCGCCATGGCAGGCTCGGACGTTAGCCGGGGGAACAGTTCCGTTAGTGCCCAAATCGCCGCCTCGGCCCTATCGGGGGAATCCGACCCGGCGTAGCCGCTTGGCGTGAATTTGCAGAATTGATCTTCCATCTCGATAAGCGTTCCTACATGGCTAATCCGGCCAAGCGAGTAAAGCGCGCTGATCGGCTCGGCCCGAACATGCTTTCCGCGTGTGGCGCGAACCTCAATGATCCGCACGCCCCTGCGAACGCTCTCAAGCGTATGGCGGACCATATCCCCGCCCTGGTTAACCTCTATAACAACCGCGTCCGCGTCGTATTTGTCATAAAGCGCGATTGCCCTTGTCGCCCATTGGTGCGGCGGCCCATGCAAGGAGCCGTCCTCCAATACGTAGCCCCGCTGGTCCTTGCCTATGGCGCAAACCGCAACGCCGTGGTAATCCGAGTTTTCCGTATCCGTAACCGCCGGGTCGACCGCGACTACGATGCGCTCAAGGTTCGGTGGCTTCGATACTCTATGTTCGTGGAATACCTGCCTGGTCCAGATCGCTCCGATTGCCTGCGGCTCGTATTCCCCGAGCCAGATATGGGCATATCGGTCAGGGTTATGCAGCCGGTCATGCTCCCGCTCTTGCTTTAGAACGTCTGGAAAGAAGTTGTTATCAGAATAATTCGCACGGACGACGATGGCGTCTTTTGGCGGCGTAACGCCGCGTAGCAGCCTGTCCACCGGGTCCGATGGGTTTCTCGGGTTCCAGCCAAACCATAACTCGGAATCCTTCTTACGGATCGTAGGGCGAAGCAATTCGAGTGATCGAGCCGAAAGCGTCTGCGCTTCTTCCACATGCGCAATATCAAAGTCTTCTAGCGACTTAATGCTCTCCGCCGTATGGTCCTGCATCCCCTGAAAGATGATCGACCCGCCGCCTGGCGTTCGGATGCGGTCCGACTGTATCTCGAATTGGTTTAATGCGCCCAAAGAGACGATCTTGGCCTCGATCAACTTCTTAACCGAATCCCGCAGGGTCTTTTGAACCTCGCGGACGCAAGCGATATTCGTGCCCGACCGCAGAATACACCGCTCTACGTCTAGCCCCGCAAAGAAGTGCGACTTCCCCGAGCCACGGCCACCATAGGCGCCCTTGTACCTAGACGGTTTAAGAAGCGGCTCGAATACCTCAGCCGTCTCGATCTGTACTCGGCGCCCGGACAATTTTCCTCTCAACTACGCTGATTTTCAATGCGTCGTCGCCATTGGATATTTGCAGCGGCAGAACCTTGCCCAGCAGCGTCATGAAGGCCGGCGGGTTCAATCGCGCTTGCACTTCCAAATACCCCACGATCCCGGCCTTGCTGCCAGCCCGTTGCGCCGCCTCAAGGATCGCGTCCTTCAATAACGCGGTCGTTTTGTTGGGCGTGCCCTTCTTGCGGCCGCCCGTTTTTTTACAACCCTTGGCTCTAGCCATTCTACCACTTTCTACTGTAGATTGCCGCTGCAGAATCCTGCGGATAATTAGGAATATGCACCTGTTGCATTAGGTGGGAGCGCTGTTACTATCCAGTTATCGAATTTAAAGGAGATTAGTCATGAACGAGTATGAGAAAAAACAGGAACGCCGCCGCGAGCGGTATCTAGCCAGAGCCGAAAAGGCCCGCGAAGAATCCAATAGCCGATACGACATGGCAACCGAATCCATTGCCGGGATACCCGCAGGGCAGCCTGTATTAGTGGGACACCATTCTGATACTACGGGCGCCACCAACCTAGAAAGGACTAAGCCATGAAGAAAACACCCGGGCAAGTTGCCTACGAAGCCGAATTAAAGGTTGTGCCAACCTACCATGATAGCCAGCAACGCAAATCATGGAGCCAGTTGGGTGAGGTTGAGCGCTGGTCATGGGAACGCAACCCAACCCCGAGGTGGATTGCTACCCCAAGAGGCACACTAGTTGACGTCAAAATCTAGCCTTCGCCGGAGCGTAGCAAGTAGCTGCGCTCTAGTGAGTCCTAAACCAACCTAGAAAGGACCAAGGACAATGACCCAAAGAGTAACCGAGAAACAGCTAGAGGCCATCGTGGACAGGATTAACAAAGCCACCAACCAGCCAGCTACACCTTATACCAAAACGCCGAGCGGCCCAAAGGCCAATATTGGAAATTACCATCTCGGCTTCCAGTATGGCGGAGTAAGCCTCCAACAAATGCACAATGAAGGCGGCGGAGTAAATGTTATCTTCGAAACCAGCCCAAAACGTGAGCTTGCAGATAAAATGCATGCCTTTCTTTTTGGTATTGATACCCTTAAGGGCAATTAACCAGTTAGTGAGGCCGCGCAGGGAAGCACTCCTTTAGGCCCCTCGCCGGTATCCCAGGGACGCGGAGGGACCGGCACTAACTTAGAAAGGAGCTAATCATGGAAACGAAATTCACGCCGGGGCCTTGGTCTTTTGTAAAAAATGAAGGAGTCGGCGATCCTTGGTTCACCGTACTGTCTGGTTCTTGGGATGTTGCTCGCAATCAACATTCCAATCGCGACTTAAAGACAGAAAAAGCCAACGCCCATCTAATCACAGCCGCGCCGGATTTGTACGAAGCATTAATAGACCTGCTTGCTGAACAAAACGGGCCGCCGCTTATCCACCATCAAGAATCTTGGGAACGAGCAATGGATCATGCAAGAAGCGCACTTGCCAAGGCACGGGGTGAAGAATGACCAAAAGTAACCGAGGAGTAAAGACTATGAAAACCTACACACACTGTTTCAAGCACTTAGGCGGAGATGTCACCGTTGAAACGGACGAACTCGGTTCGATGCTAACAGTGACTTACGAGGATAACGTCCTCGCAGAAGCATCCGGCCAATGTGTTAACTGGCCTTTCCTTGGCCGCCTACACGGCGCAGCGCTTGAAGCCGCTGAAAACAAAGTTCTTCGCGAGGCAGGAGAGGAGGCCATCAGCCTGTATCTTGAGATGCAGAAAGACGAGTAGTAAAAAGCCATGGAAATAGGGTCCGCCTTTGGTTGGGACGTTCCAGGCGCCGACCCTGACTTCTACACAGAGGAGTAACAGCGCGTTCTTAATCTTCACCGACTGAACGGCCAACCTAGCCTATTCTTTGGCTTCAGGAGATGAGCAGTGAGAGCGTCCAAAACTATCTCTTTTGCCATTAATTGCCCGCATTGCGGCCATAACACGCCTCAAACGGTCGCTTGGCTCGCCGTACACAACCAGATGCCCTGTGGCGCTTGTGGCCTGTCTATCAATCTCGAAAGCGGCCAAAATGCCGCCGTCATCGAGAGATTGGCGCAGGAGTGTTTGCGCCTCGACGCTATCGCTGCAAAGCGCAAATAATTCTGGGAATAAATCAACGGTAACTTTTTCCATGACAGATATTTCAAACCCTAGTTCATGGGCTCAAGCAGGAAATCGCCGCGCAGCTTGCAGCGCGGCGCGAATAACATCCTCAATCATCGGGTCGGGATTGCTTACTGCTAAATCCTCAAGATCGTATTTTGCAAACGCATGAAAGCCAGCGTCCACCATCTCCGGCGTGACTTCAATCCCATCAACTGGTTGCTTGTGCTTTCTGCTCATCTTTGTTCAGTCAGGTATATTATTGGGCTTTTCGGTAACTGGCGGGCGCCACCACCTTTTTTGAGGCCAGCGTCTGGCCTCGGCGCGCAATTAACCATCCTAGGGATTTTATACCTAACTTTGCGCCGGGGTGTCAACAATATCTTTTTCGGTAGTGCCCCATGGCGTTCGGTCGAGACGCCAAGACCGGGGAATTTATCCCGGTTAAGGAAGCACAACGACGGCCCAATACGACCGTCGTTGAGACCATTAAGACGAAGCCAAAGCCGAAACCCAAAGGAAAGTAAGCTAGGCTTCTAGTTACGGGGTGGTCAAGGAAACCTGGCCGCCCTTCTTCATTTAGGAGAATACCTTCAAACGACTCGCCAAACAAGCAAAATCTTGGTAGTGTCTCAGTTTGAAATTCTGGCCTTGTAATTCGTCGGCCTGCCCGGTTTTGGGGCGCGGGCATCAACAAGATGCTGCGGCTCGATCCCTGCTATCTCCGCATATCGGCCAAGGGCGTCCTTTAAATGGCGCGTAACTGCCTTTTTCCCCCTCGGAAGGCCGTATAATCTCTCAATGTGCGAAACGCACCGATTATCCACCACAACATCTATAACCAGTTGCAGGCGCGTAACCTGCCGTTTGGCGGGGAGAAGCCCTCGCATTTCATTCGCCCAAGGCAGGTAATTATGCCGGTAAATCCGCCGCTCGGACGGGCAGAGGGATTCTGTCGGGAAACTACCTGAATACCGCTTTGGGGCATCGTAGTCACGGGGCTCGTACTTCATCCCGGCCCGAAATACCGCGCTACTAACCGCGTGGAAGATTTCCTCGATTTCCTTGGCCGCTTCAAGGTGGATTCGCTCCAAGTGGCCGCGTTGGAACAGAAAAACCAGCTCGTCCCGGCGCAATTTTCGGATGGTTTCGGGGGTTGCCTCTCGGTTCATTGGCCTGACCTCGCTAAATCCGCCTGCGGGGCCGATGTGGTGCCATTGTTTGTTTTGGGGCTACCACCACCCGTTTTTTTCAGAGTCGGGCACCCCATGGCCTTCTCTGCCCGTTTAACGGCTATTTCAAACCAAGATGGCGCCCCTGCTTTTTCCATAAGCATATCCTGAAGCGTTTTCGTGTAACGTTGCTGCGCGGTATCGCGAATGAACGCGGTTGGCGCTGTGGCGTGGAATGTCTTTGCCACATCGTCGCCAGCAACCGACAAAAGCATCAATTTCCCAAGCCACGATTCAAATTCCCCCGGCCCGATTTTGGTGGCCAAATCCTCCATGACCGCCGTCCAAGACGCCGCGTCCCTCTCGCCAACCCATTCGGAAATAAGGATTTTCGGTTTCCAATCGGGGGGGAATTCCTTCGCTTTTGGGGCGTCAGGGTCGGGATCGTCAAGCCATCGCTCGCCGTTAAGCCACGTTGCAGGCTGCGCCCAAGCGGCGTAGCTCGGTTTGTTTTCGCGGTATTTTTGGACGCCAGCCAGCAAAACCTCGCCGCTGGCCTTCGTTCGGGCGGTTCGGTAGGCCCGCAAAGCCTGCCCCCTGCCGACATGGGTCGGGTAAGCCGAATACCAAATTTCAAATTCTTCCTCCAAACTTGGGGTTTTCTTTTTTGTATTTTTTTCTTTCTTTCTAGTATCTGGTATCTGGTTTCTAGTAGGCATGTTTTTGGTAGTGCCTGTTTCATGCGGCGGCATATTCGTGACGTTGTTTTTATTAGACTTTTTATCATCTTTCTGCCACCTACTACGCGCGTTAGATGCTTGCTTTGTGTTGAGTTCGTGCTGAGTTTCGATCACTTTTTTGGCTTTTTTATTCACCAACATACCGTCCTCACGGGTCAATTTGTTGTCTGAGACAAGCTGGTCGATGGCCTTTTTACACGCCGTCAAACGCATATTGCATCGCCTTGATATCCGAACGGGATCATCTGGGATTGGTCCGCCCTCGTCATACATGCGCATTAGCACAACCGTATAAACTGCTATCTCGTGTGGTCCTAATTCAGACACACCGTTTAGAAAATCGCTTGGGAAGCACTTAAACCACACGTTGCTCATTGCATCCACCCCCCAAGAATATCTGAGTTGCAAGCTGACCAGCATACCGTTATATATGATGGCTGCGAAAAATCGTTCAGAGGCGGGGGCGTTTGCCGAAGCCGAAGGCGCGCCGCTTCCGTCAAATATCTAAATTCCCTGTCTTTTTCTATCAAAATCTCCGCGCGGCTTATTCCAGCCATGACGGTCGTATGATCGCGTCCGCCAAACTCTCTGCCAATTACCGGGTAGGATTGTGGCGTTAAATCGCGGCAAAGCAAATAGGCGGCCTGCCTGGGTCTGGCGCAGCGCCTTTGGCGGCGCTCGGATAACAATTCCATCATTGAAATGCCGAAGCTGCGGCAGACGGCCTCTTGAATTGATCGTATTTTCACGACACCCCTCCGTCTAAGTCAAAATCTTCTTGGTTTCCAACAGCATCCCCGCCTTGGGGCACAAACAAATCCCCCTGCTTGTAGGCGTCATATATACGCTTGCAGGCAATATCGAAATATTTTGGCTCCAATTCAATTCCGATAAACTTCCTGCCCATCTTCGCGCACGCAACCCCCGTTGTGCCGCTGCCCATGAACGGGTCTATGATTGTGTGCCCCGGCGAGCTGTGCAGCATAATAAAATGCTCACACAAGGCTACCGGCTTCTCGTTCGGGTGCAGGCGTTCACGCGGGGGCATCATAGAAAAGATATTTCTGGCAGCCATGTTGTTGTCGTGCCAAAGCAGCTTCCCTCCGTCGCGGTGGGCAACCATAATCATCTCATGCTGACGTCTATACCGCCACCCCAACCCTGGATTTTTTTGTCCCAAATCACCGAATGGAAAAAGGCTAGGCCAGCGCTATCCATGCGGTCGGCGACCCAAGCAAATGTTGGCCTCGGCCCCCCGCCGCAGCAGCAGCAGCAGCAGCTATCACGCCGCAAGATTCTGGCCGCCTGCAATAGCATCCCATCCAGCACCGCGCGAAATGAATCTTGGTCGTCGTTGGCAATCGGCTTATCCACAATGCCGCGCGCAGCGTTGAGGTGAGCGTTCAAATCGCCGTCGTGGTTTCCGTGTCCATATGGGGGGTCCGTCCAAAACATTTCGGCGCTTTCCGCCGGGGTATCCTGGAGAACAGACAGACAATCCCCAAGATAGAGCGTACAATCACCAATTACCTCTTTGCGCCTATGGGTCATACCGGCTCCGAGTATAAATTAGTCCGCACTTTGGCGGTAAAGCTGCCGCAATTCAACCGTCTTGCCCGCGTCTTTCGCCGCCTTGATACCGGCTTTCATGCCTTGGGAAATTCCCCGGTCTGTGTAAACCACCACCAAATCACACACTTGCTCGCATATCGCTCCGATCCGAAAAGCTGTAGATAATCAACGACGACCAGGCCAAGCCCATGGCTGCGTTTGATACGGCGCAGCTCCATTCGCAGATGGTCCACCGTGCCGCCGATCTGTTCCAGCGACCCGTCCTGCTCGAAGCAGGTTTTCAGCAGAATCGGATCGGCCGCGCCGTTCGCTTTCAGCACTTTCTCGATCTGGGTGAAAATCCGGGCATGCGCCGGCGAGTAAAAATCCCCGGCCGAGACGATCCCGGCAATTTTGTCATAGGCCGCGTTCTCCAGAAGCACGGCACCCAACAGGGCCTGTTCGACCTCCAAATTCTTCGGCGGCTGGCGTTCGGCGAGATCGGTCATACAACTTCTCCAAACATGCCCGCGTCGTGATCAATCCGCCGCCGCGTGAGGATCGAATTCGTTGTAATAGACGCGCATTCATGCCGCCCCCATCAGCAGATGGCGGGCATCCGGCGGCAGAACGACCTTGGAAATGACTGCCGCAGGCACTTCGAAAAACCCCAGCGCTCCCTTGCAAGGGACGAAGTCGATTGTTGGCACCGGACTGTCCAGCACAAACCCATACGGCCCATAAAACCAAGGGTCATCGCTTTCTGTCACGCAATTGACAATGCGCGCAGCACCAACGATGCCACCGAGCCGACGGCACTTAGTGTAGGTGGCTGCTATTTCGCGATCCGGCATGTTGGCGGAAGATGCTATTGAACGGATTACGGATTCGACATCATCGGACTCTTCTTTCTTGCCCGCATGGATCAACACCGGGCCACGGAAATGCGTCGGCCATGATCGGTTTTCGACAAGCTTAAAACCACGCGTAATTGCATAGGCATAGGGTTGCCGGATTGAGATTGCTTTCATTTCCCTTCCCTCCGTCCATTGGTTGTCTGTCATGCCGCCCCCATCAACCGCTTGATCGGGCCCGGCACGTCAAACGCGATCCGGCCCTCTACCCCGTCCATGCGAAGGGCCATCATGCGGTCATATTCGCGCTTCAAATCTGTGTGAATCTCTTCCAAATCGGGTTTGGAAAGCTTGGCCCTGGTCCGTACGAGACGGCCCAGCTTTTCGTAATTTTTCTTGCCAAGATGCCCCTTGGCCCATTCCGCAAAAATTAGCGGGTTTTCGCCCAAAAAGTTATGACACGCAAAGCAATGCGCCGCCGCGTTCAGAGGCATCCAGCGCGTCATCCGGTTGCGTCTCGAATAGATATGCGAGCAATGAAGGGACTGGCGAAAGCCCTCTGGGTGGTATTTCCCGCATCGGTCGCACGTCCACCCCGCGCCCTCGCGGGTTAATTGGCTGAATACGGCGTCGCGTTTGTCGCGCTTAATATTCATATCAGGCCCGCCCTTAATCGTGGTCAACCCATACAACATGCTTCGTGGTGGCATGTCCCACGCTCCTAAGAACATCAAAGCGGGACGTTGGGTCGTGCGTGGCAAGCGACTCCGCTTCGCGCCGGGCTTCGTCGAAAGTATCGCATTGCGCCCAGAAAGAGCTGCTTGATTTCTCCACAACAAAGTAGGAAACGTTCTCGCTCATAATCCTATCTCCTTTGCCCCACCATAAAAAGCCCCCGCCAACCTTTCGGCTGGCGGGGTAGGAGGGGAAGTATGGCAACTCGGTATCATGTCTGCTTGAAGAAATCGTTTGGCTTGACCTTGCCTTTTGTGGCTTTGCAAAGCCTGCGGATCAAGGCGACGGATGGGTCTTTCTCGCCGGTTTCAATGCGGGAAAGGGTGGACCTGGAAGCGCCCGCTTCTTTGCCAAGAGCTTCCAGGCTAAGCCCGCGCTTGGCGCGGTATCTACGTAGTGCATGTTCCATGATTTTGAGGGTTGCATAGGCGGGGATTGCCTGTCAAGAAAAAATATCTCCCCCGCCTATCAACATTTATATTGACATCTATTCCCACATCGTGGAACATGGCAAAACAATCAATGAGGGGATGACGTTATGGAACAGGAATTTGAAAACGAGGTCGAGGCCCAGCGGTGGGCCGCAGAAGTGGATGAACAAATCGTAATTTTAAGGCGCATCGAGGAACAGTATGTTCGCGCCATTGCGGAGTTTAAACAGTTTTCAACGGACTGCTTGGAAGCGCAGGAACAAATCGAATATTTCTTCGAACAGGCGGACGGCCTTCGCTCGGAGTATATCGAGACGGCCTTTAGTCAGATGAAGGCGGGTCGCGACGATGCGCTTGGTTTTGATGGTGATGACGTTGAGCGCGCCATGACGAATTTTCGATCAACGGGGGTGTAATATGACCGCACTAGCCAGAAACACCGATCCGGTTACTTCGCACCAAGCTGCGGATTATGTCAACGTCACCAAGCGCGAGGCCGAAGTGCTGGCCGTGCTGGAAGCAGCGGAGTTCGGCCTTACAACAAACGAGATTGCTAAATATCTGGGGCGGTCCCTCGTTTCCATTTCCCCGCGTCTAAAACCCCTTGTCATCAAGATGTTGGTCGAGGATAGCGGCAACCGTAGGAGCGGGCCGGAAGGCCGCGCCCGGATTATATGGAGGGTCAAACGATGACCACGCTGCTTGCCTATCATAACGACCCAAAAATCAAGGCCAACATCATGGCGCAGCTCCAAGCCCATCACGACGCCGACGAGATTGTCCAAGGTGTCTATTGGACAAATGGAAAGGGCTGTGCGGTTGGCTGCATTGCCGAAACCGAAGAGAATCCTCACGAAGCTTGCGCTGAAAAATGTGGTGGGCCTTTGATGCTGTATATCTTAATAGACGCTGTTTTTGAGGGACTACCAAACATTAAGGCGAGAGCGTTTCCTCTTAAGGTAATGGGTGCTATCGAACCGGGAGCCGATCTATCGAGAGTGGGTTGGAAATTTCAGCATTGGCTACTTACAGATGTGACAGTAAATCCAGGGATCAACCATCCTCTTGTGAAGGACGCTGTGAAACAATGTGCCGATGCGCTAGTCCCGCTTACAGAGGGCAAACCTGTTGATGAGTATATGATGCGTGCGGCAGCGCTGGAGGCGTGGAGCGCAGAGAACGCGGCGAGAGGCGTGGCGGGGAGAGCGGAAGTGAGCGCGGCGAGCGCGGCCAAGAGCGCGGCGTGGAGCGCGGCGAGCGCGGCAGAGAGCGCGGCGAGCGCGGCCAAGAGCGCGGCGTGGAGCGCATCATATGAATTGATGGCCGACAAACTGATCGACCTGATAGGTGAAGCATGACCTATCCAACAAGATTCGGGGTGTTCATCATCTGGACGCTTATGGTGGGGTTTACGCTTTTCAACATCGGTTATTGCAGCCGGATCGTGGAGGCGACGCTATGAAACAGGTGCTTTCCTGCGCGCTATATCTAGCCGCGATCCTATTAACCGCTTTTATGTTTGGGCTCTACTTTATTGAGGCAATCCGATGAAATTCCCAATTAAAAACCGCTTTACCGGAAATCCAATTACCGAGGTTGAATTGGATGCCAGTTATGAAAGCGCGGCGTACTCTGTTCAACTCGGTGCGGCGGTGAAAATTGCTGCCGCCGAAAATACAAACCTCGCATGTGCGGACCTCGCCGGGGTGGACCTCTCTGGTGCGGACCTAGCCCGTGCGTACCTCGTCTATGCGGACCTCGTCCGTGCGAATCTCTCCGGTGCGAATCTCGTCCGTGCGAATCTATCCTGTGCGGACCTCGCCGGGGTGGACCTCTCTGGTGCGCTCCTCGTCGATGCGGACCTCGCCGGTGCGAATCTCTCCGGTGCGAATCTCGTCCGTGCGAATCTCTCCGGTGCGAATCTCACTCGTGTGAATCTCGCCGTGGTGGACCTAGGCAAGAAAGGCATCCTCCAAATAAATGGCCTGCGGTGGCCCATCCTTATCACGCCGGAATACATGAGGATCGGCTGCGAAAAACATTTGCACGGCGACTGGCGTTCTTTTGATGACCGGCGTATTGCGGAAATGGACGGAAAGGAAGCGCTCAAGTTCTGGCGTGATAACAAAGACTGGTTGCTTGAGCGGTGTGAATGGGCGGCTGGTTTTAAGAAAGATGGAGTATAAAATGACGCCACTATGGTTAAGACGCATCCGCCGACGCGGAATCCGGTTCCTACTTTGGAGAATATTCGTATGCGGTCGTTAGATGTTGGCCTGACAAAAGAACAGATTGCCAAGCGCGGGGGCACCATTGGGGGGTCCGATGCAAACCGTATAATGGCTGGCGACTGGTTTCCGCTTTGGGAAGAAAAGACGGGCCGCAGGCCGGGGGATGACCTTTCCGACGTTCTGCCCGTGATGCTTGGGTCTTACACCGAGGAATTTAACCGCTATTGGTATGAAAAACAAACGGGCCGAGACGTAACAAGCGAGGGGATGGAGGCCGTTTCCAAGAATGTGCCAATCATGTCATGCACCCTTGACGGCATGACGAAAACGGAAGGCGGGAAGCCCGCGATATTCGAGGCAAAGCATGTCAACCCGTTCGGGGATATCGAGAATGTTGTGCAGCGGTATATGCCGCAGCTTCATCACAACGCCTATATCTGCAATGTCGATTGGGCCGTGCTTTCTGTTTTGATTGGTACGATGAAGTGGGAATTTTTCGAGGTTGAGATAGACCATTTCTATATGCAGAGCGTTTTGGACGAAGAGGCCCGTTTTTGGAGCCATGTTGAAAACGACACGCCCCCCACAAACCAAGAAAGCGTTGCGCCGCCAAAGACTCCCGAAAAACTTATCGAGGTGGACATGGCCGGGGATAATATTTGGGGAGCGGGCGCTGCCGACTGGCTTGAAAACAAGGACGCGGCCAAGAAGTTCAAGAGCGCGGAATCGGCCTTAAAGGATTTGATGGCGCCGCATTTCGGGCGTGCCTTTGGTGCTGGGGTTCAAATAAAGCGAGCAAAAAACAACTCTTTAAGAATAACGGAGGTTAAATAATGGAAGATACAAAAACGGCAATGCCGCCGAAGGTATCTGCGGCTATTTCTGCCGTAATGGCATCGGTGCCAAAGCTGGAAAAAACGCAGAAAAACCAATTCGGGAAATACTCCTTTGCCGGTATTGATAGCTTTTTGGAGGCGTTGCGTCCGCTTTGTGCCGATAACGGGCTGATTATTCGACAAAACGAAGAGGATTTCCAGGTTATAGAAACCCCGCCACCCAAAGAGGGGCAGGCCGGGAAGCGATGGCTTCTTATCCGCTATAGCTACACCTTGGCCCATGCGAGCGGGGAGGTTTGCCCTCAAAAAGACGTCCGCTCGATCATTGTAGATGCCAGCATGGGTGCGCAGGCATTTGGTGCGGCCCAATCCTATTCCCTAAAACAATATATGAGGTCGCTGTTTATGGTGGCCACTGGCGAAAAGGGGGAGGATGCAGACGAGCACGACCCGGCAAATCTCCCGCAAACGAAGCGCCCGCCGTCAAGCGCAAGCCCGGAAATGCGGGAATACGCGGCGGACGCCGGAAAGCGCATCGACGCGGCAAACAACGAGAAGGAAATCCAGCAAATCATGGCTGAACCTGAAATGGAGAATTTGAAGAAGGTCTCCATGGTCGCATATGACTCCCTATCCAAGCGCGGGATTAACCGCCTTGGCGCGCTTTCAGTCACGCCATAGGAAGGAAAACAAACAATGAGCAAAACAGGAGATAGATATGTCTGGATCGGTTAACAAGGTCACTCTTATCGGCAATCTGGGCCGCGACCCGGAAGTCCGCAACACCCAGGATGGCACGGCGATTGTCCATCTTTCCGTCGCCACCTCCGAAAACTGGAAGGACAAGACGACCGGCGAGCGCCG
>Ga0070726_10000776_pt1 | contig 36198 bp, 33 predicted proteins | sample tdAd471_FD_67275 | JGI IMG/M metagenome (GOLD analysis project Ga0070726, IMG submission 67275) | Marine sediment microbial communities from the Atlantic coast under amendment with organic carbon and nitrate - tdAd47.1 | ecosystem: Environmental > Aquatic > Marine > Coastal > Sediment | place...
AAAAATATCCAGCGGAAATAACTTCGATGGAAATCTTTCCGACGGTGACCAGTTCGGCAGCGCAGTCGCCGATATTGGAGACCTCGATGGCGATGGCATAAACGATATCACGGTCGGCGCCCCCCTGGACAATGACGGGGGAACTGACAGGGGTGCAGTCTGGGTGCTGTTCATGAAGCGTGCTGAAACTGATTTTAATCTCTTCGGTCAGTAAGCGCGACTCTGCTGCGAGCAGACAATAATACTCAGGCCGGTCTGTCCAGGACCTCATGCGCCCACACATTCCATACGCTGACGGTAACCCGAACCGCGCAACCGATAGCGCACGATACAGGCCTTACCCTCGAACTGATTCTGACCGGAAGCATCTACGATTTCCGGAATTTGAACGAGCGGATCAGTTGAGCCAACAGTCGGGGATTAAATGTGGAATCGATTGGCGTTAATGCGAGGCTTGGCCTACTCTTGGTACTAGGAGCCTGTCGGAATCAGGCTGATTCTGCCGCGGCAGTGGGAGAGCGGCCTGAATCGTCCCGATTTCCAGTCGGGTAGGCCCCACTATGCACTTCGAAATCGGCACGATTTGTTCTCACTCTCCCACCCGCCCCGTTAAGGACACCTGGGAGCCCGGGAGCAGAATATCTGTGAACCATGGGATCAGCTGCATGCGACAGATTATAGCACTGCTGATTGTTTGCCTGGGCACCCTGATGCTTACGGGGGTCAGCCGGGGCCTGTCCGGTTTCCACGGCACAGCATCTTTCCCGGCACTCGTCGCCGTGCCGCAGGATAGCGAACCCGCCCCCGGTATGTTCCTGGTTGCACAGCGGGGTCTTCACGATCGCTATTTCGGACAGACCGTAATCCTGCTCCTGCGGCACGGAGCCAACGGCAGCCTGGGTCTGATCATCAATCGGAAATTTAATCTGCAGCTGTCCGATGCAGTCGAGGATATCGACAAGGTGGAAGCCAGCAAGCACGCCATGTTCTTCGGTGGTCCCCTGGGAACCCACCGGGTGTTCATGTTGATGCGGCAAGGCGATGCCACAGATCGGGCACACCAGATTGTCGGCGATATCTACTTCAGTGCCCACCGCGAGGTGCTCGAGCATCTGCTCGAGCATAAAACATCCGACAGCGAAATGCGGCTTTTCCTCGGCTATTCCAGCTGGTCGGCGGGACAGCTTGCCGGGGAACTCACACGGGGCAGCTGGCATCTGGTGGAGGGCAATACAGAGGCGGTCTTCGATGCCGGCAGCGGTGGCTTGTGGGAACAGCTGATCGACACACTGGAGCCAAATGGAATAGAGGTAAAGTGGGGGGAAGAGGGCCTGTTCAAGGTGGAATCAGCGCACCACCCTGTTGAGCCGGGCATCGTTTCCAGCAGCCGGTAAAGAATTCGCCCCTTTTTGACGAAATACCACAATAACGATTTGCATTTGAAACACAACTGGGTCAAAGTTAAACACAAAATTATTTATTGGTCCTTTGTCCATGAAAAATCTACTCTTTGCCTGCGCTCTGTTGACCATCCTCTGGAATGGAACCGTGCTCACAGAGGAAAAGCCGCTGCAATTCGCCAGCTTGGAAGCCGACACTCAGTCTAAACAATCCTCAGTCCCTGACGCCTGGCAGGCACTGAATGCAAAAAAACTGAAACTGCGGTCCGCTTCCGCGCTGGTGGTGGATCAGAGCGGCAATGTGGTCTATGCCAAGCAGGTTAACGAACCCCGGCCCATCGCCTCCATCACCAAGCTGATCACGGCCATGGCCATTCTGGACAGTTCGCTTGATCTGCAGGAACGGATCACCATCACCAAGGATGACCGCGATCTGCTGCGTCTCACCGGATCACGTCTCAAGTACGGGGCGAAGCTGACCCGCGAACAACTGATCCGCCTGGCGCTCATGGCATCCGAGAACCGCGCGGCGAGCGCCCTCGCCCGCACCTACCCAGGCGGCAAACAGGCCTTTGTTGAAGCCATGAACCGCAAGGCCGAGGCGCTGGGCATGCATGACAGTCACTTCACAGACCCTGCCGGGCTGGATGCCGGTAACGTCGCCTCCGCCCGGGATATTGTCAAAATGGTGCGTGCCGCGCAGACCTATCCATTGATCCGTGAGGCCACCACCACCCGATCCATCAGTGTCCGCCCCTACAAGGGACGCGGTGAACTCAGGTTCGGTAATACCAATCGACTGCTGAAAAACAAGGCCTGGGAGATTCAACTGAGCAAGACCGGCTATATCAACGAGGCCGGACGCTGCCTCGTCATGCAGGCCGAGATTGCCGATCATCCCATGGTCATCGTCCTGCTCAACTCTTTCGGTAAACTGACACCCTACGGCGATTCCAACCGGATTCGCAAATGGATCGAGGGCGGCATTGAAGGCTGATCAGGACTGGCAGCTGAGACAGGCCGCGTATAAGGCCTCGACTGCCTCGACATCCGCAGCGAACCGGCACGGCGCATGTGCTCGAAATACCCCCCGGTTTCCTGCTGTCCGATGTCCGCAGTGGCGAGCCACGCAGGAGTCCTTGCAGCCTGCTGCGGAGATTCAGAGCCCCCGAATCCCAGTAACAACAATTACAATAAGTTAATCCATTCCTTTGCTTGCTGTTTGTTGCCTTTTTTAGCCATTATTTGCCAGAAAGTGCGCCGTGAGTGCGCCTTGGATATTACTTCCCGGCTATTCTGATAAGTCCTGCTGGCAAGGAGGCCAAAACGCTCATACTCACCCGCCGCCCAAGCGAATCACTCATCATTGAATCCCGAGCCGGTAAACGGATCGAAGTCACCGCGCAAGAAGTCAAAGGCAACCAGGTCAGAATTGGTATGGATGGGCCGGACGATGTTTCGATTGTCAGGGAAGAATTGGCGGAGAAGGTATCAACCTGATCAATTTTGGACGCTGTTTGTTTTTAGATCGCCGTTTTCTTATTTTCGTGGATGGCAAATATCTGACCGTACTAGGGAGTACAGGCGAGTAAATCCCGAGTATTTTGATCAGATGACCGGATACTTTTAAGACCTTCACAGCTATTGCTTCAACCGGCTGCGCTGACAAGATTTCGCGCTGATGTAGGGACTGTTAGTTGTGGCTGGGGGTGCGGCTTTCAGACAAGCAGATTCTCTGGATGTAGCTTTAGCCGCAACTTTTTCTTCTTTACCTATAAGAATTTACGATGACGTTTCATTGAGCCATTTGATAATTATCAAGATCTGCTTCGCAGCTTTAGAATAGAATTTAACTGTGTTCTCAGGAATACATGTGAAGAGAGAGGCGGGGTAAATACGTAAGATGAGGAAGGCCCGGTTGTATCTGGCGAATTTTAAGATTATAGCGTCACTTGGATCCTACTGTCGGTAAATGACGACTTAAAAAACAGCAATGCTAATAATTAATAGTGTGACAACGCGACAATGAATCGGTGATCCTGCATTCAATGAAAAACAACGACATCCTCCGCTCGGTATTTTTGATTTTCTGCCTGCTTGCGTCGCTTCAAAGCTTCGCAGCCGAGTGGTCCATCGGGATCTATGCGGGCATATCCCCCCTTGAGCTGGCGCCAATCCCGAGCACACCGAACCCTGTGCTCACCGCTCATGATATTCTAGATACACAGGCGAACTTCGTCGCAGATCCCTTTCTGCTGCCGGTAGACGATACCTGGTACCTGTTCTTTGAAGTATTGAACACCGCGACCAACCAGGGGGACATCGGCTACGCAACCAGCAATAACGGCCTGAATTGGAACTATCAGCAGATCGTGCTCGATGAGCCTTATCATCTTTCCTACCCCTACGTATTCGAATGGCAGGGTGATTATTACATGGTCCCTGAGAGCTCTGAGGTTAATTCCATCTTACTCTACCGGGCGGTGAACTTCCCGACGGACTGGGAGTTTGTCGCAACTCTGCTTACCGGTCGGGCGTATGTAGACCCGAGCCCCTTCTACTACAACGGCAGCTGGTGGATGTATGCGGGCGGCGGGCTTGACACCCTGTATCTGTTCTTTGCAGACCATCTAGCGGGGCCCTGGTTTGAGCACCCGCAGTCCCCAGTTGTCACCGGCGATGCAAATATTGCCAGGCCAGGCGGCAGAGTCGTCCAGTTTGACAACCGGTTGCTGCGAATCACCCAGGATGATGCCCCGACTTACGGTAACCAAGTCAGGGCCTTTGAAGTAACGCTGCTGAGCAGAACCTACTATGCGGAGTTCGAGGTTCCCGAGAGTCCGCTCTTATCGGCAACGGGATACGGCTGGAACGGGGATGGCATACACCACCTTGATCCCCTGCTCCTTCCTTCCGGAACCTGGTTTGCCGTCGCGGACGGATTTGGCGATCCGCAGCAACGCCAGAGCATCGCTAAAGATAACTGGACCTTACTCTATGTAGACAGTGAAGAAGTGATCGGTGAAGACGGCGCAGCCATCAACGCCTTTGATGACGATATGGACACTTTCTGGCATACCGAATGGTTGAGCGCCGCCCCCCCCCATCCCCACGAGATTCAGCTCTGCCTGGGAGGCGCTTACGACATTGACGGTTTTGGCTATGTGCCTCGCCAGGATGGCGGTGTTAATGGCCGCATCGCGGATTATGAGTTTTTCGCCAGCAGCGACGGTGTTAACTGGGGGGCACCGGTCGCCACCGGCACCTTTGCCAATGACGCCAGCATCAAGGAGGTCGAATTTGCGCCGGTGCCCGGTCAGTTTGTTCGCTTGCGTGCATTGTCCGAGGTCAATGGCAATCCCTGGACATCGTTGGCGGAACTGCACGTATTTGCGACGCCGCACGACACGCCGCCCACACCAACTGAGGAACTGGTTGACCTCAGTGGTGCTGTGCAAGACGCGGGTGGCACCGGTCTTTGTGCCATGGTGTTAGCCAGCGGGCAATTCGAGTTCTCCTGTAATCCGGATGGGCCGTTTTCTCTGACCGATCTGCCACGCGAAAATGATGGCACGGTAAAGCGGCAGGTCTACGTGGATGGATTTTTCCCGAACATTGACGTATTGCCGGATTCTGTTTCCGAAACCGTGGTCATGACGCCCGCCGGTGCCTGTCCCAGCTATAACCTGCCCTCTGATCCCGGCGTTTTCCCCGACTCTGCCGGACAACGGATCAACATTTCAGGCTCGGTACTGCTGCAGGATACGCAAACGCCCATCTGTGCCATGGTGCTGGCCAATGGACAATTTATGTTCTCTTGTGATGGTTCCGGCAGCTATGCGCTGAATATCCCCCTGGATAACAACGGGCAGTTCAAGCTGCAGGTCTATGCGGATGGCTTCGCGCCCACCATCCAAAGCTTTGATGAATTCAGTGCGACTAACGACGTGCGGATGGCACGCGCGGTGGAATGCCAGTAATTACAAGATCTCGCGAATTCATCGACTTTCCCGCCATAGAATCCCTGTGAAACACCTTGTTACAAATTACCGGGTTTGTGAAATCTCACCGAAACAGTCTGCTCGTAGCCTGTATATACCAGATGCGGTTATCACCAGATTCTGGTAAGACAGATTTCATCTCTCCTTCATTTTGGCGGCCTTCCTCAGGTCGCCGTTTTTTTAGGAGTTACCGGTTGTTGATCAAAACCTCGACGCGCCGGTTAGCCGCACGACCCTGCGGAGTTTCATTGCTGGCAACCGGCCGCTCCTCCCCATAGCCGGTCGCGATGATGCGGCTGGCCGGAATATCACCGACCTCGACCAGGAATCTGGCTACATTCTCCGCCCGCGCCCGTGACAGGTTCCTGTTGACCGCCGCGCTGCCGGTCGAGTCGGTGTGACCCGATATCTCGATATGACTCTCCGGGAAAGTCTTTACCGCCTGGATTATCCTGTTCATCAATGCGAAGTTGTCGGTTCCGATCTCGCTGCTGCCAGGCCGGAAGCGAAAACCGTGCGCGGAGATCAGTACGTTCCGGCGCTGCTGATAGACGTTGGCTTCGGCCGGGGTGAACAGCGACTGCACCTTGTCTATAGCAGCGCGCTGCTCGGCGCTCAGCGACAGCTCCTGTTCGTACTGAGATCGTTGCGCCGCCGTGTCATCGCGCTGTCTCATCAGTTCCTTGATGGACTGTTGCATACCCAGCACCACGTTGCGGTTCGCTTCGTTGAAAGGCAGTTCCTCGCCCAGCGGCTCGCTGATGTCGCTCAGTTGTTTCTGGTACCAGAGCACCAGGTCTTCGCGGCTATAGTCACGCCGTTCAAAATCCTTGACCAGTTCCCTGATTGCGGTACTCCTCTCGGCCAGCCACTTGGCACGCATGGCATGGGCATTGGCCTTGTCAGTCTTGCTGCGATCCGCCTCCAGCACCGATCGCGCCAGTTGCATTTCTTCCTCGGCGAGCTTGAATGTCTTGGGTGCAATCTTGTCCGCACCTTTCTTCCTGGCATCTTCTATGGCCGCCTGGGCAGCTTCAACCGTACCTTCCTGCAATGCCGCCAGCTCCAGCTGCTCGTAACCGGCGATCAGCCGCTGGCGACGCTGCTTGGCGTCCTCCAGCCTGCCGCGTTCCACCAGGCTGGCCAGCTTGCGCAAATCGGTATCAAGATCTTCCGTGCTGTCCGGGAAGATGCTGGCCGAACCTGCGTGGTAGGCCCTGTCGCGTGCCTCCAGGACATCGCGCAGCAGCTCCCGGCTGAGCTCCGCGTTTTCATTGGCTTTCGCCAACTTCTGCAAACCGCCGGTAGCAGCCGAGTTCGCGGTACCCGAACGGTCTGCCCTGGCTTCGCCGATGGCTTCATCCAGTTGTTGCCTGGCGGCGCGATAACCGTCCGGCGCCAGGTTGTCTACACCCTGCGTTGCCGCGTCCCTGAGACCCTTGTCGAGTTTCGCAATCTGCTGGTACTGCCCCAGAATCTGCTCTTGTGTGAGCGTCGGCCCTGTCGCACAGCCTGCCAGGATGACGGCGATCAAGAGCGGAATAAAATAGATAGAGCTGCTGGTTTTCATCATTGTTTCTCTTTTTAATCTGTTCACTGCAAGGCCGATAACGGCAATATAGTGCCTGCAGGAAACAATACAATACTTCTGCAACAAAAGTTTACTGTTCTGTGCAGCAGGAAGGTCTCACCAACACGTCCCCCCCGCCGAGCCCGGCAGACACCCCGCTGCAAGCGCTCCCTCTCAGCGCACTCAGGCCACACCGAGGGCACTGTGCAGATGACTCACCGCACTGTCATCCAGTCGCAGCGCTGCAGCAAGGTCCTGCAGATAGCGTCTCTCCTTATCGGTATCCACCTCAATGGCGAGCAGCGACGCCGCATAGATCTGCATCGCCACCTGCTGATTCGGAACCGCACGCACAATGCCGTCTATGTCCATCGGTTTACGCATCTCCGCGGCCACGAAGCGCTGCTCCTCATCGTCAATGCCCCCTTCCTTGAGCTTACCGACGATACGCTCTGTCTCCGTCTCGTCGATACGGCCATCGGCCTTGGCGGCGTTGATCATTGCCTTCACGGTCAGGCTGGCGACATCCACCACCTGCCGCTCTTCCTCTGCGTTCGCCGGCTGGCGCAGCCCGGCAACCAGACGCGTCGCATCGTCAATATCCAGGGATTGCGCAGCGCCGCCGGTACCACCCATCCTGCGCAGCGCCTCGAGCGCCAGGCCACCCAGTACCGCCATGCCGCCGGCGCCCGCCGTTGACCTCGTGGAGCCGGCGCCACCTCCGAACAGCGCACCTGCGAGGCTGCCGAGCAAGCCACCGCCGGCGCTACCGGTTCCCATCCCGGCCGGCACAGCCCCGCCCGAACCTCCCTGGGACAGCGAGCCGGCCATTTTTCCCAGCATGTCCATTAAACCTCCAGAACCGGCCGCGGAACCGGTAGCGCCGCCAAGCACCTGGCCGAGGATTCCGCCGGGTGCCCCTATCCCGCTGCTCCCTATGGAATTTTCAATGCGGCGACCGCTGGATCGCGACATACTGCTGTTCATCAACGTGCCAAGCAAATCAATTGCATTCATCGTTATCTCCTCTTGTGAGAGAATCCCCTCCCTCCGGAGGGTGCCGCAAAAGTCCCCTCTCCCGGAGGGAGAAGGGGCTACAACCTTTTGCGACACCCTCCTCCGGGAGAAGGTACTTTTACGACACCCTCCGGTGGGAAAGGGGGTTAACTGAACAACAACGTTATTATTTGCTTCAGTGTAGCCGAAAAAGGCGCAGCGCATGAGCGTTTGTCACGGGTCGGACGTCCGCCGTGTTGGTTTGTTGACCCCGGACCTCAGTTCCGGTTGCGCAACATCAGTTCGCCTGGATGCGGATTAATATAGGTCTGGCTACTGAGATAGTCGTTGGGATGAACACGCAGGTGGTGATGGATCAGCGTCATCGGCACTATGAGCGGAACCTGTTCCCGACGATAGGCATCGATAAGGTCCAGCAACTCGGCCTTGTCGTCACTGTCAATATCAGCCTTGAAAAAGCCCATGATATGCATCAGCACGTTGGCGTGCTGCTTCGCTGTGGCTATTTTGGCCAGTGCCCGCATCAACACGCGGATGTACTCCCCGGCAGCCTCGCCGATCTCGCGCTCGCCTGCACCGGCAACCAGCCGGCCGAGTTCACGGTAGGACGGTTCGTCGTGGGCCAGCACACTGAACTTGTGGCGGGTATGAAAATCCACCAGCGCCGCCGGCGTCATACCGCCGGCAAGGTAGCCATGCCAACGGTGATAGATAAACACGCGCTCGATAAAGTTTTCGCGCAGGCGAGGATCCATGAGCCGGCCCTCTTCTTCCACGGGCAGCTCGGGCAAGGCCCGCATAATGGTTGCAGCGAACATGCCGGAGCTGCTTCCCAGCGGATGCCCCGACTGCGCATGGTAGACCTTGACGCGTTCCATGCCGCAACTGGGTGAACCCGTTTTGAACAGATAACCGCTTACATTCCGCAACTGGCGCGCCACCGCCTCAGCGTTTTCAATCAGTGCCCCGGTGACATCCTGCTGCGGGTTGTTGACACCGCGCACGCGTATCGAACCGTCGATGCTGACCAGCCGGATCGGTGGTCGGGGGATACCCAGACCGATCGCCACTTCCGGGCAGAACGGGACAAACTCAAAATACTCGCCAAGTGTCTGCGTGATGTAGGCGTTGTGCTTGTGCCCGGCGTCGTAGCGCACCTGGTTGCCGAGCAGGCAACTGCTGATAGCAATCCGCAGGGGCGGCGGGGAAAGCGCAGCAGATTCCATGACCCTTGCCTGATTACTGTTCTATACCCTCGACCGAAAGGAAGAGCTCAACCTCCCGGGCGGCGGGTCCCAGGTCAAAATCGATGTTGTAGTCAGCGAGTTTAAGAGCGGTCGTAGCTTCGAAACCGCGCCGCTTTCCACCCCAGGGATCGGGGCCATGACCGATATGTTTTACAGCGAGGCTCACCGGCCGGGTAACGCCGTGCAGGGTCAGATTACCGGTCAGAACAGCTGTCTTGTCATCGTTTTCCGTGAACCCGGTACCGACGAATGTCGCTTGCGGAAACTTGTCGACTTCCAGGAACTCCTCACCGCGCAGATGCTTGTCACGTTCGGCATGATTTGAATCGATACTTGCGGTTCTAATAGTGACTTCCACCTTGGACGCCGCTGGATTGGCCTCGTCATAAGAGAAGGTACCGTCAAAGTCGTTGAAGCGCCCAAGTAACCAGCTATAACCAAGATGTTTGATGCGAAACTGGATAAAGGCGTGCGCTTTTTCAGTGTCGATCACGTAATCGGCGGCCTGTAACAGAGGTGGGACTGTAAGTACAATGGTCAAGGCAAGTTTGCTTATCAGTTTGTATTTCATGACAACTCCTGTTGGATAGACAATGTTATTGACTCAGTGTTTGATACTCAGCATACGCTTCAGTGTCTGATCACGGTCCACCAGATGGTGTTTCAGTGCTGCCAGTCCGTGCAGGATGGTCAACGCGATCATGACAAAGGCAAGCAACTCGTGCACTTTACCGGCGACGTCTGCCTGGTTTTGCAGGCCGCTGATGCCGGCGGGTACGCTGAACAGGCCGAACACATCGATACCACGGCCGTCGGCGGTAGAAATCAGATAGCCACTCAATATCAGCACATACATCAATGCATACAGCATTCGATGCACCCAGGCGGCGGCCTTGCTCTGCGCGGCGGAACCAATCGCTGCAGGGCGTGGATTACCGTAACGCCAGGCAAAGTGTGCCAGCATGACGCCAAACAGCAACACACCGACGCCCTTGTGGATGTCTGGAGCACGCTGGTACCAGCGGTCATAGTAGCCCAGTTCTACCATCCACAAGCCAAGCACAAACAGTCCCGTCACCGCGAGTGCGACCAGCCAGTGCAGGATGATGCTGACCAGACCGTAACTGTCTTGCGTGTTGCGCCACATCATCAGTGTTCTCCATCAACCGGCACGCAATCCGAAGCAACAAGCACCGGGGTCAAACTACGCCTTTACCCGTTTGTGCGTGTCGCCAGAACATCCACCGTGGCTGCGTGCATAACACCGTTTGCCGTTGAGCCGAACGTTGCCATCAATCCACGCTGGCTATGGCAACCCACCACGATGAGATCGATATTGTTGTTTTGTGCATATTGCACAATTTCCCTGTTCGCCGAGTGGGTGCTAACCACTATGTCAAGTGCCGCACCAGGCCGGCCGATAGCGGCGCTCAGTTTTTCCAGTTGCCGGCGGATACGGTCGATTAGATATGTCTGGGGATCCACATCTTCGGGAGGAATCACATTGACCGGCAGATCCTCGGGAAAATGCTCCAGCACGTGTAGCAGGGTCAAGCGCGCCCCGAAGCGCTCGGCCAGGTTGCCGGCCCGTTTCGCGGCAGTTTCACCGGCTTCAGAGAAGTCTGTCGCCGCCAGGATATTCTTGTAATCACTCAAACTATTCCCCTCCTTCTTCCTGTTACTCTGAAATACTACGGATATGTCATTTCCGGACCTGACCACATCTCTTGATGGGACACAGTATACACTGTTGTAACAGACTGATTTAAAGCACTTTGAGCGATAACCCGCCAGGACTGCTTTCTTTACACTTCATTATTTTTACCGCCGGGCGTTAATGTACTAAATCGTACAAACCAAACTGGATCCAGGCCGCAAATGTCCTGTAATACACCGGGCGTCAGGTACTGACACAGCCTATCAAGCGGCACTCCGTATAGCCGATGTGGACGTTACGTCGCCGATCCAGACCGTCTGGCCGAACGAGGGTTTTTTGATGCATGTAGTCGTGGGTATGCTCGGGTCTCTGGTCACAGTATTGTGGCTGCTTTACCGTTTGGCTGAAATGGGGATCGATCTTGGCGGACTCAATCCCTTCCTGTGGCAACGCAGGCGACAGTGGAAAAAACATTATGATGCGAATCCAGTGTTCAAACTTGACAGCCCGATGGAAGCAACGGCCCTATTGATTACTGCCACAGCAAAAGCCGACGGAGATATGAGCACGGAGGAGAAGCGCGCGATTCTTGAAATCTTCGAGAACGAGTTCCATCTTTCCAGGAAAGACGCTGCAGGTTTATTGATTTCAAGCAGCCATCTGCTGGGAAAAGGTGACGAAGTCAGAAACAGCCTCAATGCGGTACTGTCCCCAAGCCTGAGCAGTTTCACCGGGGAACAGGCCGCGTCGGCTGTTGCACTGATCAGGCGTATCGCAGATATTGGCGGCTCTACCACCGGGTTGCAAGATGAGCTCATTGAAAATGCAAGTTCCATACTCCGGCAGGCCAGTATGCCAAAAGGCAAATGGAGTTAGTGGATCCGGGAGACCAGTTACTCCATCAATCGAAGCTGTAATTCTTGGCTATCACTATAATACCTTTTTCCGAGACCTCGAAGCGTTCGCGGTCGCGTTGCCGATCTACACCGATCGACTCCCCGGCCGGAATAAGCACGCCCTTGTCGACAATGCAGTGCTTGACCTGAGCGCCATCGCCGACCACCACATCGTTGAATAAAATAGCATCTTCAACAATCGCTTCGTCACCCACCCGAACACCGGAAAACAGGATGGAATGATTCACGCCGCCACCGGCGATCACTGCGCCTCCCGATATGATCGAATTGACGAACACACCCTCGTTACCCGACTCACCCGGCACGGTCCTGGCCGGTGGTGTTTGACCCTCATAGGTGCGAATGGTCCAATCCTTTTGATAAAGATCGAGTGGCGGCAGGGGATCGAGCAAGCTCATATTCGCCTCGTAGTAGTCGTCGATGGTGCCCACGTCACGCCAGTAACGGTCCGGCGATACCCGGCCGCGTTCGCCGCCGAAACGATAAGCAAAGGCTTTACCCGAAGCAACCAGCGACGGCAGGATATCGCCACCGAAATCATGTCTGGATGCCGGCTTATCGTGATCGCGGCGCATTTCATCCATTAACAGCTGCCGGCTGAAAACATAAATCCCCATAGATACCAGCGCGCGTTCTGCGTTGTCCGCTGACGCTATGGGCTGTTCCGGCTTTTCCTCGAAACCCACGATCCGTGAATCGCTGTCGACCTCCATGACACCGAAAGCATTCGCCTCGTCGAGCGCGACTTCCATACAGGCAATGGTGACAGCAGCCTTTCGCTGAATGTGCGTTTTGATCATTTCCGCATAGTCTATACGGTAGATGTGGTCACCGGACAGAATCAAAACCCAATCGGCTTCGCTGCGTTCAATCATGTACAGGTTCTGATAAATCGCGTTCGCCGTACCTGTGTACCATGCCCCGTCGACGCGCATCTGCGGCGGTACCGGGGTAATGTATTCACCCAATTCGGGGTTGAATATCGACCAGCCGTCGCGCAAATGCTTCTGCAGGGAGTGGGATTTGTACTGGGTGAGGACCAGTACGCGGCGAATACCGGAATGCAGGCAGTTGGCGAGTGTGAAGTCGATGATACGGTACTTGCCGCCAAACGGGATCGCGGGCTTTGCGCGGTCGTCGGTCAGAGGGTGCAGACGTGAACCGGCGCCCCCCGCCAGAATGATAGCCAGTGTGTTTTCCAACATAAGCTGTTTATTAGCAATGCCCGTGCCCGAAACAATAGTTCAGTATACCGCGGAATCACTATCCCTTCTGCCCACACCGGACACCAAAACGCACCATAAAGGGGAACCATGTACCTGGACTGAGTCAATGTTGTGCAGGTATACCAATTCTCGCGAGCCATTTCCCTTGCTTTCCGCCAGTTACACCTGCTGGCACAGCACTTGCAAATATGCTGAACAAACAGAATTCGTGGATTGCCATGCGGCTGAAGGCACTATTGATTAAAGATGTTCTCGAACGCAGTGAGCTACTCAAACAGTCTTTACTGGAATGCGGCCACGACGTCGTGGGCGAAGCGACAATCACTGATGATCTGATCAAGCGTGTCGAAGCGACTCAACCGGATCTGCTGGTGATTGACAGCGACTCGCCGGGCAAGGTGTTGCTGTCACGACTCCGGGATTTGGCATCTTACAAGCCGCTTCCGGTCGTGCTGTTCACTGAGGAAGACAACCGTGAAGTGATCCACCTGGCCGTGCGCGCCGGCGTCAGCGCCTACATCGTCGACGGGCTGGAGCAGCACCGGCTGGGCACTATTCTCGATGTCGCTGTGGCCCGTTTCCACGAAACCGACCGCCTGCGCCGCGAACTGCACGACACCAGGGCTAATCTGCTGGAACGCAAGACGGTGGAACGCGCCAAGGGCATCTTGATGAAACAGCGCGGCTTCGACGAGCCCCAGGCCTATCACGCCCTGCGCAAGATGGCCATGGACAAGAATCTGCGTATCGGTCAGGTTGCCGAAAATGTGGTCGCAGTTGCTGAACTGCTGAACTGAATGTAATTATTTGGACTGCCAATGGCGGCAGTCACAGGACGAAGGCGTCCATTCCGCTGAACCCGGGGTTCAGCGGCGTGGATGCCTTTTTTTATGTGCAAACAAGTTGATCGGGAAGGTTATGTCAGCCGTCTTGGAAGAAAACAGTTATCACACCGATGCTCAGACGACACCACCTGTGGTGGTCGTTGGCACCGGGCCGGTGGGGATTCACTTTGTCGAACAACTGCTGCTGCGCAATCCTCATATTCCACTCGTCATCTACGGCGACGAACCCTGGGAGCCCTATAACCGCGTTCGCCTGGCCAGCCTGCTGACCGGCGAACTCGACTTCGCGGCCATTCAGAACCCGCTGAATCTAACGACACACCATCGTGTTGTGCAGCGCCATAACTGCGAAATCGTTGCTATCGACCGGGATAACAAAAAGGTATACGACCGCCTGGGTAACTGCCAGCGCTACAGCCAGCTGGTACTGGCGACAGGGGCAAGCCCGCACATACCCCATATCACTGCTGTCCCGTTAAGTTGCATTGAAGATCAGTAAGGTCAGGTACAGAAAGCTGATTACGGTGTGTATGGATTACAGGACATGAAGTATTAGTTGGATGAAGAACAGAGAATCCCTTCTCCCTCCGGGAGAAGGCCAGGATGAGGGAATATAAAATCAAGCAGTTATCTTTTTTGACCCCCTCTCCCCAACCCTCTCCCGGAGGGAGAGGGAGTTAACGGGACAGTAGTGACCCCATATAGAAGGCATACAGCAATCAGGCGTCTACACCTTCCGCAATCTCAATGATGTCCAACAACTGATTGCCAGACGCACGCGCAGCCGGCGTACCATTGTGCTGGGCGGTGGCTTACTGGGTCTGGAAGCCGCCCGTGGCCTGCAGAAATACAATACCGACATCACTATTCTCGAACACGCCAGTCATCTGATGGCCCAGCAACTGGATGACGAGGCCGGCAGTCTGTTGCGCAAACACCTTATGTCGAAAAACATACAGATCGTGCTCGGTGATTCCGTCAAGAACGTCATCGGCTATGACAGTATCAGTGGCGTTGAGCTGCGTTCCGGGCGCACCATCGACTGTGACACCCTGCTGATCGCAACCGGTATCCGGCCCAATCTTAAACTGGCACGCGACGCCGGCATCGCCGTGGGCCGCGGTATTCGCGTCAACGACCGGATGCAGACCAGTGACACCGATATTTTTGCCGTCGGCGAATGCGCCGAGCATCGTGACAGAATCTATGGGCTGGTAGCACCGGGGCTGGAACAGGCCAGCGTAGCCGCACACACTATTGCCGGCGGCACCTCCCGCTACGTCGGCTCACAGGCGGCTACACGCCTCAAGGTCATCGGTGTTTCGGTGATAAGCGCCGGACGGTGCGGTGAACGTGACGCCGGCTCGCAGCTGCACAACCTTACCTGGCGCAGCGCCGACAGCAGCCGCTATCGAAAACTGTTCCTGCAGCGTAACCGACTGCGCGGTGTCATCGCCTTCGGCGACTAGGATGAAAGCAGCCGTATTCAGGAGTGCGTACAGCATGCGCGCTACATCTGGCCCTGGCAGCGCCACCGCTTCGTCCACCATGGCAATTTATGGCCGCTTCAAGATGCCGCCAACGTCAACGACTGGCCTGCCAGCGCTATCGTGTGTCAGTGCACCGGCGTCAATCGCGGCACATTGAGCAAGGCGGTACTCGCAGGCCACTGCACTGTGGAAGCCCTGTGCGCACAAACGGGAGCTTCCGGTGTCTGCGGCAGCTGTAAGCCATTGCTGGCAGACCTGGCCGGGGAGCAGGCAAACGAGGCCGAACAAGGCAGCCGCACGCTGGTCTGGACTGCCATGACAACGCTGGTGGCAGCGCTCGCCATGCTGTTTGCACCGGCCGTTCCATTTGCCGACAGCGTGCAAACCGCCATGCACTGGGATCAGTTATGGCGTAACGGTCTGATCAAGCAGATCAGCGGCTTCGTCCTGCTCGCTCTCGCGATACTGATTAGTCTGATCAGCCTGCGCAAACGTGTCAAACGCATCAGCTTCGGCGGCTTCGGGCATTGGCGGCTGGTTCATGTCGTACTTGGCACCCTGGCAGTCGCTACACTCATCGCCCATACCGGCTTGCGCCTCGGGCACAATCTGAATCTTTACCTGATGTCGAGTTTTGTCGGGCTGCTGCTGGTCGGTGCTATCGCCGGCGGTGTTATCGGGCTGCAACACGCCTTACCACGCGGGATCGCAAGGCGTACCCGTGAACTATCATTATGGACGCATATTCTTCTGCTTTGGCCACTGCCGGTCCTGCTCGGCTTCCACATCCTCAAGACCTACTGGTTCTGAGTTATGGTGGATGCGAAAACAAAGCAGCGGCACACGCTGTTATGGACCTGGATTGCCGTCACCATCGGCCTGTTGGCGTGGCTGAGTTACAGCATGTTTGAATTTCAGGACAAGACCCTGTTTATGCCCGGCCCGCTTACTGACGGCCACCATCAGATCGGTGTGGCCTGTAGTGCCTGCCACACCGACCCTCTGGCCGATGGCGAGGTCATTCAGAAAGCCTGCCTCAACTGCCACGGTGAAGACCGTCAAAAGCCCTTCGATTCTCATCCGCGCAGCAAATTCACCGATCCCCGCAACGCGGACACCCTGCGGAACATCGACGCCCTGCTGTGCGTCACCTGCCATACCGAACACCAGCCCGACATGACCGGCGCCAACGGGCTGACCCAACCCATAGACTTCTGCATTCATTGCCACCAGGATATCGCCAAAGACCGTCCCAGCCATGAAGGCATGGCGTTCAACACCTGTAATGATTCGGGTTGTCACAACTTTCATAACAATCGGGCGCTGTATACCGACTTCCTGGTCAAGCACCTCGGTGACCCCGACTTACTCGAAACGCACACCCTGCCCGCACGCGAGTTCGCCAACGTACTTGCCGAGCTTATCGATTACCCGGCCGATCGCTACCCCATTAAGCAGCTGGCTGACGGTGACGCCGATGCGCCACAGAACATCCACTTCGAAACCGCCGCTCACAATGACTGGTTGGAGACCGCGCACGCAGCGTCCGGGGTGAATTGCTCCGCCTGCCACAATGTTATACCGACCGAAGGCGGCGAACCGCTGTGGATCGACAAGCCGGACCAGCAGGCCTGCGCACTGCCATGGCCTGGGCTTCAGCCTGGATGCAATGGCCGACCAGGCATTGATAGAAAACAACTTCCGCGGCTCGCCTTCGCCACACCTTGAAAGCATGGAGCTGGCGGAAGCCGACCAGAAGCGCGCCAGCAAAGAGAAATCGGCACTGGAAGAGAACTAGTTTTTAACTCCCCGGGGCAGCCCGGGATCACATCACGACAAACTATGAGACAGGAGAACGTCATATGAAACACCTGCGCAAAACACTGATCGGTCTTGCGGTCGCCGCCTCGGTCGCTGGACTGAGTACCGCAATTGCCGGCAGCGATGCTTTTGACAAACCCAGCATCTCGCCCAAGGCCATGGCCGATGCGCTGCACCTGGTCATGGACTCGGACCGTACCATCTACACCCGTAAAATCGTCAACCGGCTGGTGAAAAAGGAAAAGGTCATCAAGGCCAGTGAACATTTTGAAGACGACAAGGCACTGGTACTGCCGGCACAGATGTTCCGCTTTGGCTCGGAGCTGGTCGCCAAGCGCGCCGAAAAGCTCGATGACGTCAATTTCAGTTACTCGCTGCAGTCACTGTGGCCGATCAACAAGCAGAACGCCCCCAAGACCGACGTTGAAAAAGAAGGCCTGAATTTCATTGCCGAAAACAAGGGCGAGAACTTCTACGCCGAGGAAACCCTGGGCGGCAAGAGCTATTTCACAGCCATCTATGCGGATGTCGGTGTCGCCCCGGTCTGTGTCTCCTGCCATAACGACCACAAGGACACCCCGAAGCGTGACTTCAAGCTGGGTGACGTAATGGGCGGTGTGGTTATCCGCATCCCGATGGACAGCTGATCGATATATGCACCTGCACACAAACTTAATGCAGCGCCTTCGCTTCTAAAGAGGACATGATATGACTCCCGAACAGATAGAACTCGTCAAAAGCTCCTGGGCAAAAGTGGTTCCCATCGCCGACACGGCGGCGGAACTGTTCTATGGCAAGCTTTTTAACCTGGACCCATCCCTCAAGCCCCTGTTCAAAGGCGACATGGTGGAACAGGGCAGGAAGCTGATGAAGATGATCAATACCGCCGTCAATAGCCTGGACCGTCTCGACGCCATCCTGCCGGGGGTGCAGCAACTGGGCACACGCCATATCGGTTACGGTGTGAAAGACGAACACTATGATACTGTCGGTACCGCGCTGTTGTGGACACTGGAAGCCGGTTTAGGCGAGGCGTTCACCGCAGACACCAAAGTAGCCTGGGCGACCGTTTATGGCGCACTTGCTGACACCATGAGAACCGCTGCCGCCGAAGCCGCCGCCTAGCTCGGAAAAAGGAAAATCGAACCGCGTTGAATTTAGCCACGGAATACACGGAAATAAACGATAGAAATTTTCCGTGCCTTCCGTGTTTTCCGTGGCTATCTGCATGACATTAGCGTAACCAGGTACCATTCCCCTCCGCCCCCTTAATCTATTAACGTGAACCAATAAGAAGCGCGGACATCACAGCACCCATGCTGTTTGCACCACTGCTGTGCACATTGCGTACCCGCCTTCGGCACTCCTCGGGACCCCATTAAATTATTGCATATTTTTCATGGAGTTAAGCGTTTGGCACGTATTCTGCTCACTGGCTGCTAATGGTATCGAGCTGCAATGGCGCAGCCGGTGGTTAACCAGGCACACAAAAACTGAATTTTCGTTCGACCGTTGCAGGTCGAATGTGTACGGACAAAGGCGTCTTAGAGTCTGGCCTCGCAGCCGGTGCTCAAGATGCCTTTTTTTTTAGCACTGACAGACTGGAGTCAATATGAAAGACAAGCAACCCGGCAAATCCGGACGCACGTTTCTGAAGACGGCAACGCTGGCATTGAGTATAGGGATGGGCCTGACCCTGAGCAGCATAGCGAGCAGCTACGCCGATGTGGGCGAACCGGAAAAAGAAGACCTCAAGTTCGGTTTCATTAAACTCACCGACATGGCACCTTTGGCGGTTGCATATGAAAAAGGCTACTTCGAGGACGAAGGTCTGTACGTCACGCTGGAAGCCCAGGCCAACTGGAAGGTCCTGCTGAACGGTGTTATCGACGGCGAACTCGACGGCGCTCACATGCTGGCCGGTCAGCCCCTGGCGGCCACGATCGGCTTCGGCACCAAAGCACACATCATCACGCCCTTCTCCATGGATCTGAACGGCAATGGCATCACGGTTTCCAATGAAATCTGGGAACAGATGAAACCCAACACCCCGAAAATGGAAGACGGCCGTCCGCTTCACCCGATCAAGGCCGACTATCTCAAGCCGGTGGTTGAGAAATACAAAGACGAGGGCAAGCCTTTCAATATGGGTATGGTGTTCCCGGTCTCGACACACAACTACGAATTGCGCTACTGGCTGGCCGCCGGTGGCATTCACCCGGGATACTATGCACCGGCCAAAGGTGATATCACCGGCCAGTTACAGGCTGACGCCCTGCTGTCTGTCACACCGCCGCCGCAAATGCCCGCCACCCTGGAGGCCGGCACCATCTATGGCTACTGCGTCGGTGAACCCTGGAACCAGCAGGCTGTATTCAAAGGTATCGGCGTTCCAGTCATCACTGACTACGAAATCTGGAAAGACAATCCGGAAAAAGTTTTCGGTATGACCAGGGAATTCACCGAGAAATATCCGCATACTACAGTGCGGGTTGTCAAAGCCCTGCTGCGTGCCGCCAAGTGGCTCGACGAAGATGACAACGCCAATCGCCCGCAAGCGGTCAAGTACCTGTCGCAGCCGAACTACGTAGGTGCCGACTACGAGGTCATCGCCAACTCCATGACCGGTACGTTCGAATACGAAAAAGGCGACAAACGGGAAGTACCTGACTTCAACGTTTTCTTCCGCTATCACGCCACCTACCCTTATTACTCCGACGCTGTCTGGTACCTGACCCAGATGCGCCGCTGGGGCCAGATCGCCGAACATAAGCCGGACGACTGGTACTTCGAGATAGCGAAGAAGGTTTACCGTCCCGACATCTATGCAACCGCCGCCAAGGCACTGATCGCCGAAGACAAGATGACCGCTGCCGACTTCCCGGACTTTGCCAAAGAGGACGGCTTCCGCGCTCCGCAGTCTGAGTTCATCGATGGTATGACTTTTGACGGCAGCAAACCGAACGCATACCTGGAATCGTTCCCGATTGGCTTGAAGGGCAAGGACACTATCTGAACTGCAGGCATTCAACCGGGCGCATTGCTAATGAGTGCACAAGTCAGTCGCTACCAGCGTGCGGGACCGTCGGCCGCATGGACGCGGCCGTCGAGCGTACAAGGACGTATTCACCGCGTGTCCAACTCGCTGGTAGCGACTGACTTCCGCACACTTTGGTAAGGATTTTCACATTCCTTCACTGCCAAACCTTAAGGTGCATACTATGAGCACGAATACCATGGCCAATAAATACCAGGCCTTCAATTTCAGGGCCCTGGACCGCTTGCTGGATTTCCTTTCCAACGAGAATATCTCTACAAACGCCAGCAAACTGATTAAATCAGTTGGAATTCCCTTGACTGCTGTCGGTGTTTTTCTCATGTTGTGGAGTGTACTCGCGGCACAGGTGCAGACATCGTTGGGGGTTTTACCCGGCCCGGCCAAGGTCTGGGAACAAATGATGACACTTGCCGATGAACACCGGGCAGAGGGGGAAAAAGAAATCGCTTTCTACCAACGCCAGGAAACGCGTAACGCCGCAAAGCTCGCCAAGAACCCGGATGCCCAGGTCAGGATCCGGCCCTACACCGGCCAGGCGACCTTCTTAGATCAGATCTGGACCAGTCTGCTGACAGTTGCCACCGGCTTTATCATTGCCTCGTTGATCGCCATCCCCATTGGTATCCTGACCGGCATGAGCCAGACTCTGTACACCGCCTTCAATCCGATCATTCAGCTGTTCAAGCCCATATCGCCACTCGCCTGGCTACCGATCGTTACCATGGTGGTCAGTGCAGTGTACGTCAGCAAAGACCCGATGTTCGCCAAGTCCTTCCTCACCTCGGCGATTACCGTGACGCTGTGCTGTCTCTGGCCGACCATCATCAACACGGCGGTTGGCGTTTCCTCGGTCGATAAGGACCTGATCAATGTGAGTCGTGTACTGCGGTTGCCCTGGTTGACCAGGACAGTGAAAATCATCCTGCCCTCCTCCATCCCGATGATGTTCACCGGCCTGCGGCTGTCGCTGGGTATCGGCTGGATGGTACTCATCGCCGCGGAAATGCTGGCCCAGAATCCGGGGCTGGGCAAGTTCGTCTGGGACGAATTCCAGAACGGCAGCTCCAACTCACTGGCGCGCATTATGGTCGCGGTGCTGGTCATCGGTTTGATCGGCTTTCTGCTCGATCGAGGCATGCTCATGCTGCAGCGCAGATTTTCCTGGGACAAGAGCGCAATCCTGCGTTAGGCGGGAGAGGTAAAAACCATGCACGAACAGAATCATCTCGAACTGACCGGCGTCACCATTGATTTCCCGACTGAAAAGGGGCCCTTCCGGGCGCTCCACAAGATCAACCTGAAAATCCGCAAGGGCGAATTCATCTCCCTGATCGGTCACTCGGGCTGCGGCAAGTCGACCGTGCTGAATATTGTCGCCGGGCTGAACCGTGCCACCGAGGGTGGTGTCATTCTCAACGGCAAAGAGGTCGTCGAACCCGGACCGGAACGTGCCGTGGTGTTCCAGCACCATTCCCTGCTGCCCTGGCTGAGCGCATACGAGAATATCGAACTCGGCGTAAAACAGGTGTTCAAGGGCAGGAAGTCGAAAGCGGAAATGCGTGAGTGGATCGAACACAATCTTGATCTGGTGCACATGACGCACGCCCGCGACAAACGCCCGGATGAAATTTCAGGCGGCATGAAACAGCGCGTGGGTATTGCCCGCGCCCTGGCTATGCAGCCGGAGGTGTTGCTCATGGACGAACCTTTCGGCGCACTGGACGCCCTGACCCGCGCCCGCCTGCAGGATTCACTGATGGAGATTCACGCGACGCTGGGAAACACGGTAATCATGATTACCCACGATGTCGACGAAGCCGTGCTATTGTCCGATCGCATCGTGATGATGACCAACGGCCCGGCTGCAACAATTGGTGAGGTACTGCACATTGATCTCGAACGTCCCCGTAAACGCCTGGTGCTGGCCGATGATGCTGAATACAACCACTATCGCTCGGAGGTACTCAAGTTCCTCTACGAACGCCAGAGACAGCCGGGCGAGAATGACGAGCAGCCGAAAACGGAACCCCCCCATGCGGTAAAAGCTGAAAAAACAGCCGAATTACGTGTGGTCGCGGGTTAACGCTGGTGGGAATAATGCAGCTGTTTGCCCAACGTACTCATCCGCGAGCCCACCATCGGCATCGGCCGCGCCGGTAGCAGCACGTTCCAGTAAATGTGCTTGAAAGCCAGCTTGCCGAGGTGATTCAGGTAGGTTTTCTTCAGTAGGGTCATGGGCCCGATGACCGGCATCGGAAATTTACCGGGAACAGGTTGAACGTCGTAGTTGAAGTCGATGAGTACCGCCTTGCCGTGACCGGTTTCGATGAAGCAGTTAGCATGGCCGTCTGCCAACGGCTCGGCCGGCTGGCCGGCTATCTCCCGCAGGATGTTGTGAACCACTGTGTCGGCCTGAAAGTGTGCCACCGAAGCTTGAGTGAAAGATTCTTCCGCCGCGCTTTCTTGAACAGGAGGTTGGCGGTGACGATTCCACCGATACCATCGCCCAGGACAAGCACATTAACCGCCACGGATTACCTCGAAAGATTGTTTGGGCGCAGACAGGAAATATTATAACATTTTGTCAGACATTCTGACCGGCTAACAGTACGGCATCTGCTCACAGTATTTACAGCATTGGTGACACAAACTCAGGTGCGTCTCAAGTCGAGACAGTAATCACTCATGGCGCGCAGCAGCGCGGCGATACCCGTTTACACCGACTTACTGCTGTCCCGTTAACGCCCTTTAACAGTGCATGACACTAATCCCATGCACGATAATCGCCCGTTTCGGTTACGCACTTCCCAGGATGGATAAAAAAGAATATTCTGAATCAGCCACGCCTGCACCAACTGTTGAGGATGCATCTATGAAACTGGTATCAGCAATCATCAAGTCCTTCAAACTGGAGGCTGTCCAGGAAGCGCTTGGCAATCTCGGTTGCAGCCTCACAGCCACAGAAGTCAAGGGCTTTGGTCGTCAGAAAGGCCACACCGAGCTATATCGCGGTATCGAATACAATGTGGACTTTGTACCCAAAACCAAGATTGAAGTCGCTGTAGACGAAGCGAAGGTGGAAGAGGTTATCGAGACCATCAACAGTGTCGCCAGAACCGGCAAGATCGGGGATGGCAAGGTTTTTGTCTATGAACTGGGCGACGCCATCCGCATCCGCACCGGCGAATCCGGCATAAACGCCCTGTAGATGAAGTTTCCGCTGCGCACGGCGCAGCCTGCAATGGCGTATTAAACCAACCCGCTTCGTCAATTTTTCGAATTCGGAACCACCTGCGGCGCCGGCAGGGATAGATCGAGTGATGGCTGCTGTTCCCAGTCAAAGCCGGGCAGCTTGTGGAACGCCGCCTGCACACCTGCATTCCAGGCTTCCCTCAGCTGAATCAGATAGGGATCCTGTTCCTCGAACTTGCAGCGGCAAGCGACGCTGAGGGTGTCCTTTTCATACAGCGACACCTCAAACGGAGGCCCCACGGTAATATTGGAGCGCGTGGTAGTACCATCGAGAGAAACAAGACAAAGACGACCGCCTTCTGTCAGCGACATCGCAGGATTGACGATCCGGTCCAGAGCCGGTTTGCCGTACTTGCTTTCACCAATCTGCAGGTACGGGGTTTCCGGCGAGGCGTTGATGTAGTTACCCTGAGGATAGATGAGCATCAGCCCGTGTGACTGGCCGCTGATCTGGCCGCCGATGATCAGGGTGGTCTCACCGCTTATACCGGATTTGGTAAGCGTTTCGCTGTGTTCCTTTTGTACCTGCACGCTGATACCGGCAACATACTCCGCCGCCTCGAAAAGGTAGCGCACGTTGGCCAGATTGGGCGTATCGTGTGCGTAGTCCAGGTCCCTCTGGATATGGTTCATGATCTCCTGGGTGGTAGCCAGATTTCCCGCCGACAGAATGGTGAACAGCCGGTCCGGTGCCGGCTGGAACCGGTGGACGTAATCCTGCGCCGTGTCGACGATCATTACTGCGACCCGCTGGCGTTGCGGCCCGACTCCCGTCTCGGGGTGCCCGGGCTGACCGAGGCCGTGCGCCGCGGCCATGTCCGGATAATCAATCCGATCGGCTCGAGCGTACTGGAGAATCCGGGCCTTTACGCCTTTCTGCCCGACATCGCCCGCCACCTGCTCGGTCAGGAGCTGGAGCTGCCCTCGGTGGCAAGCTGGTGGTGTGGACAGCCGGCAGCGTGCTCGCACGTCCTGGCCAACCTCGACCAGTTGCTTATCAAGCCCATCTACCGGGAGGTAGGCAGTCGGACAATCGATGGGTCAAGGCTCAGCGAAGCCGGGCGTGGGGAGCTCAAAACACGCATCAAGGCTCAGCCACACCTGTTCGTCGGTCAGGACCGGATCGGTTTTTCGACGGTACCAACCCTGGCCGAGGCGGGACTGGAGGCACGCCAGGCCGTGTTACGCAGCTTCCTGGTGGCCCGCAAGGACGGCTATGTGGTCATGCCCGGAGGTCTGACCCGCGTTGCGCCATCGCAGGACAGTTTCGACGTCTCCGGGCAGGCCGGCGGACTGTCGAAAGATACCTGGATCCTCGCCACCGAACCGGAGAAGCAGGTCAGCTTGCTGCCTGCCTCTATCACCGGCATTACTGCCCTGCAGGGTCGCCGGAGGCGAGATCTCCAGGGATGATGATTCGATGCGCAGCTCATGGCCCTCTCGCGGACGCAGGCGCATCTCGTGTGGTTCGAGCCACACAGCGGCAGAGAAATTATAGTAGGTGCGGTGAAAGATTTTATAGCGCTGCATATTTCATCCTGCTCGCCAATTCCCGCGGTGGCTGCGTTTCATTCAAGCACAGGCAGGCTGAAACCAAACAACGCACCATGATGGTGTTGCTCGTCTACCCATATGCTCCCCCCATGGGCCTCGATAATCGAGCGGCTGATGGATAAGCCCATCCCCATCCCCGTTACCTTGCTGGTCTGGAATGGATTGAACAGCTTGCCGATCATACTGGCATCTATACCCGGTCCGTTGTCGGACACGGTTACTTCGATAGATCCATCCTTCAATATGTGTGTTTTCAGGATCACCTTCCCGGTATATTTATGAATACTGTGTATGGCCTCAACACTGTTCCTTACCAGGTTGACCATTACCTGCTCGATCTGAACCTTATTGGCCATGACCCTGCGACCCCGGCCATCAAGACAATATTCCAACTTCACTTTGGAACTTTTCAGCTCCGAACCGAGAAGAATATTGAGATCCTTGATGACTTCATCAAGATCCAGGGGCTGCTTATCGTTGCTTCCCTTACTGACAAACTCGCGAAGATGCCGGATGATGCTGCCGGCACGCTGTGCCTGTTCCGCGGCACGCTCCAGTATGCCAAGAAGTCGTGGTGGTGGTGCGGGAAGTGATTTCACCAGTGATATTGCTGTTCCACAGTAACTGACCAGGGCAGCTAACGGCTGATTTAATTCGTGCGCCATACCTGAGGCCATTTCTCCCATAGTACTGAGGCGAATGACGTGTGCCAGTTCCTGGTGGTGACGCTGTAATTCTTCCTCCGCCCACTTTCTATCGGTGATATCCCTGCCTTCAGGAATAATGAGTACCGTCTCGCCTTGCTGGTTAGTGACTGGTTTGAGCGTAAAGTCAATTGTCCTCGTGGTGTTGTCTCTCGCGAGCACATCCTCTTCATAACATACCGATTTTCCTTGCGAGGCATCCCTGACCGCGGCTTTGAGTCGATCCTGGACTTCAGTCGAGTAGCACCACCAATAGGTTTCCCAGAACGGGCGCCCGACAACATCCATTTGCCTGATCCCGCCAAAATCCAGCGCCGTTTGATTGACTTCGAGTAAAATGCCATTGGGATCCAGGACGCCGATGAACTGGTAGGTGGAATTGAATATGGCGCGAAACCGCCGCTCGCTGTTGGCCAGGGCGGTCGCGGCACGTTTACGCTCGGTCATGTCCCGCTGAATGATTAAAAACGTGGTGAAATCACCGTTTTCATCGGGTACGCCGGTCGCCGAACATTCCATCTGGATAACGCGCCCATCGCTGCATACGAAATCAATGTCCGACCGAGCGTATCCACTCTCCCGGAGTCCCGGAAAATTACAGTCACAAATAGACTGTGACTCCTCGGTAAAGAATTCCTTGATATTTCTTTCGATGACCTCTTCTGCTTTATAGCCTGATTGTGAGTAGACATAACGGTTGGCCTGAATAATTTCACCCTCGGGATCGATGACGAAAATAAATTCGGCTGCAGAGTCAAACAGGGTTTGCAGACGGGACTCGCTTTTTCTCAAAGTGATTTCCGCCTGCTTGCGCTCGGTAATATCCAGATAGATGCCGAGCATCCCACTTACCTGCCCCGCTGCGTCCAGAAGCGGTACCTTGCTGGTGAGAAGTTCGATCTTCTTGCCATCGGCCTGTTGTTGTGATTCCTCGATATTCAGCATCGGTTCACCGCTGTCCATCACCTTGCGGTCACATTCCCGGTAAAAATCCGCCTCTTCCTTTGTCCAGGCCAGGTCATAGTCTGTTTTTCCGATGAGTTCCTGCGGACTCTGAAGGCCTGTGTCGCGTGCAAAGCGGTCGTTTACGCCAAGGTATACCGAGTTTCGGTCTTTCCAGAATATTGAAGCGGGGACATTCGACAAGACGTTATCAAACAGGTCGCGTTGGGATGCCAGCTCCTGCTGGATTGCTTTCTGCTCAGTGATATCGCGTGCCACGGCATACACGAAACCCTCTTCGGTCACCGGCACAGAATTCCAGGCGAGCCACTTGTATGAACCATCCCTGCAGCGATAGCGGTTCTCGAAGTGGGCTACGGGCTCACCACCCGCCAGTTGCTTCCTCGCTGCCAGGGTTGCCGCTTTGTCATCAGGATGAACGAACTCGATTGACGGTGTCTTCAGCAGCACCCGCCTGGAGTGCCCCAGGGTGTTTTCAAAGGCTGCATTGATAATCCGAAAATACCCATCAAAATCAGCCACACAAAGCATATCCAGCGAGAGATCGAAAAGTTTCACCAGTGCCTTATCCAGGCTCAACTGCGTCACTTCAGCAGCCTCCGGCGCCTGGACCCGCGGCTCCTGTTTCTCGTAGCCTGGTTTTCCGACCATCACAGCCCCTCAAGTTCGGTGATCTACTGGTTTTCAGCCCTGCGGTGCGATCGAGCCTGCGATGAGCGCACCCCGAACCGCCATTATATCGGCAGTTGAAGATATATACAGGCTCACTACTGTCGCGTTAACTCCTTCTCCCGGAGGAGGGTGTCGTAAAAGTCCCCTCGCCCCCCGGGAGAGGGTTAGGGAGAGGGGGTCAAACCCGTGGGTAAAAGTGACATGATTATGAAGTTTGCCTAACCCGGCTTGATTGCCTTGAACAATGCTCCCGTCGTACTGGTCGCAGTTCGGTAAGCCGTAAAACCAAACAGTTTCACATCGACAAATCCGGCTTTGCTTAGCATTGACAGGAACATGTCGGGCTCCAGGGTACCGGATACACAATCGGCCCAGGACTCGTCACCACGACAGCAACCGGAATCCCCGGTGGGCGGGTCGCGCACCATATCGGCAATCTGCAGACGGCCGCCGGGGCGCAGCACGCGGAACACTTCCCCTAGTACGGCACGCTTGTCCTCAGCGAGATTGATGGCGCCATTGGAAATAACGACATCAGCAGTACAATCCGGCAGGGGCAGCGCCGTCATCTCCGCCTCCTGAAATACCGCCTGCGGAAATCCCGAGGCTGTTGCATTTTCACTGGCCTTTGACACCATCGCCGGTGTGCAGTCCAACCCGAAAACCTTCCCCTCTTTCCCAACCAGCGTCGCTGCGATACAGGCATCGGCACCTGCGCCACAACCAATGTCAATAACGGTTTCCCCGGCATGAATCGGGCCCAGACTAAATGGATTACCCACCGCAGCGGCTGATTCCCAGACAATATCCGGCAACTGATTCAGCCACGCCTCGGCATAGCCCAGGGTCCGGGCATTCTCCTTGCCCTTCCCCCAGCCAAAATCATTTTCCGGGTGCTGCGCCAGCTCAGTGTATAACAAGCGAACCTGTTCGAGTGGATCCTCAGCCGAACAATCGTTGTCGTATTGACTCATAACTCTACCCGGTAAAAGTGTGAATATTTCACAGACTTCGCCGATCACTCGCACTTAGGATATACCCGGTAGAAAGCAGATTCCATGAAACTGATTGTCAAAAATGACGTGGGGCAGAATCATGTGCATTAAACTGGATGAGAATGAACTGGATACCATGAAGGACCTGTTAACGATGCCGCTGAATGCGGTCATCGCCGAATGCCTGGACGTAGAAGTTGCCAGGGTACACCCTGGCTCTCGACTGGTGGCAGACCTGGGCATGTCACCGTCAGCGAAAAGGCGGCTACAAAGAGAAATAACCTTCATATTCGACTGTACAGAACTGGATATGCCCATTGCCATGAAGGTCGAAGAACTTGTACACCAGGTAGCGAGCATTGAATTTTCCCGCCTGGAACCGGGCCGGCCGGAGCAGGCAGCCTGGTATATAAACCCGTTCAGAGCCACTGCCGGACAATGGTGAGCAGACAGCCACTTCAGATGATCCTTGATCTGGAGAATACCGGGTAGACGGCGGGTAATACGAACAGGGTCAGAATAGTCGATGAAAATAACCCTCCCACAACCACCGTAGCGAGCGGACGTTGCACTTCGGCACCGACTCCGCCGGCCAGCAGCATGGGGATGAGTCCGAGTGCTGCGATACTGGCTGTCATCAGTACCGGTCGCAGGCGCGACAGTGCGCCCTCGAATACCGCCTGATCCATTTCCTGACCTCCATCCAGCAGCTGGTTTATCGCATTGACCATCACCACACCGTTGAGGACAGCGACACCGAACAGTGCAATGAACCCGATAGCACCCGGGACTGACAGGTACTGCCCGGACAAAAACAAAGCACCGACACCACCAATCAAGGCCAACGGCACATTCAGCATAATGAGTAATGCCTGACCGACCGAATGAAAGGCGAAGTAGAGCAGCAGGAAAATCAGTCCCAGCGACAATGGCACAACAATCATCAGTTTCGCCTGTGCGCGCTGCTGATTTTCGAATTGACCACCGAACACCACGCTGTAGCCGGGAGGCAGATTGATTTCCGCTTCTATACGCGTCGCGAGTTCCGACACCAGGCTGCCCATGTCACGTCCCTCAACGTTGGTCTGGATCACCACGCGACGCTGCACATCGTCACGGCGGATCTGTGGCGGGCCTGACTCAATATCGACCGTTGCGACTTTGTGCAGCGGAACGAGCGCACCTCCCGGTGCCTCCACAATCAGGTTGCGGATCGTCTCTGCGCTGCTTCGATGGTTTTTTGCCAGCCGCGCATAAATATCATAGCGTTCATTTCCGCGTATCACCTGGCCCGCCTCGCGCCCGCCAATAGCGTCCGAAACCAGGGCCATGATCTGGCCTACGGAAATCCCGTAGCGGGAAAGCAGGTCACGGTCCGGGCGGATAACCAGTTGGGCCTCACCGGCAATGGCTTCCATGGCAACATCTCGAGTGCCCCGAACAGTTTGTGCCAGAGTCTCGATTTCGCGCCCCTTGGCCGCCAGCACGTCCAGCTCGGGTCCGAACAGTTTGATGGCGAGCTGGGCTTTTACGCCCGATAGCAGCTCATCGACTCGCGTGGCGATGGGCTGGGAGAACGAGAATAATAAGCCAGGGTGTGCCGCTATCGCTTCCTGCATTTTGTCCTGCAATTCCTCGCGGTCCGCAGCCGACGTCCACTCCGGTAGCGGTTTCAGGCCCACCAGAATCTCAATGTTGGATACCGGTTCCGGGTCACCGCCGAGCTCCGCCCGGCCGATACGGCTGGAGGCGTAGAGCACCTCGGGAAACCGCAGCAGTTGCGCCTCCAGTTTGGGTGCAACCGCCAGCGCTGTTGCAAGACTGGATGACGGCGCCAGGGTGACACGGATCATCAGGCTGCCTTCTTCGAGCTCGGGAACGAACTCGGTTCCCAGCCGGGGTAACAAGACCAGAATTGCGATCAGCAGCCCCATGGCACTGCCGGCAACGGTTTTCGGGTGTTCAATCGCGGCCGCAAGTCCTTTGCGATACAGCCCGGAGAGTGGTCTCATCAGCGGGCTCTCCCGGTGGTGCACTCCATGCCGGAACAGATAGCTGGCCAGCGCAGGAATAACCACGAGTGCCACCAGCAGTGATGCCAGCATGGCAAACATGATGGCCAGCGCCATGGGTTGGAACAGCTTGCCCTCGACACCTTCCAGCGTGAACAGCGGTGTAAACACCACAATGATAATGAGCACGGCGAAAAACACCGGACGACCCACCTCGCGGGCAGCTTCCTGGACGCGTAATTCACCGCCACGCTGGTGCTCATCGTCGTTGAGGTGCTTGAAGATGTTTTCCATCATGACCACGGAGCCGTCCACCATCATGCCTATGGCAATGGCCAGTCCGCCAAGGGACATCAGGTTGGCAGAGATACCCCAGTGAGCCATGGCCATGAGCGCCAAGCCGATCGAGACCGGTATGGAGATCAATACCAGCAGCGTGGCGCGCAGGTTGACCAGGAACAGAAACAACACAAGCAGGATCAGAACGAAGGCCTCGACCAACGCCCTGGTCACCGTCGCAACGGCCTTGGCGACCAGGTCGGCCTGATCGTAGATGGGTTCGAGGCTGACACCGTCCGGCAGTGCCTGCTGTATGATAGGCAAGCGGTCTTTGACGGCGTCAATCGTGCTCTTGGTATTAGCCCCCAGGCGTTTGAGCACGATCCCGGTGACCACCTCGCCGGCGTGCTGTGGATTGCCGTTACTGTCGCGCGCTGTCAGGGTGACCGCGCCCTGGCGAATTTCAGGACCGAAGTCCACCCTGGCCAGATCACCTACCCGCACAGCGACGCCATCAACATCCTTGACCGGAATATTACCGATGTCGCGCAGCCCTTCAGCCCCACTGCGGACCCAACCGACACCGCGCACGACAAGCTGCTCGGCACCCCGATCCAGATACCAGCCACCGGCGTTACGGTTATTCGCCTCAATCGCTTCGACCACCTCGTTAAGCGTGAGCCCATAAGCGAGCAATTGTGAGGGATTGATCTGTACCTGGTACTGCAACACGTCACCGCCGAAAGACAAGACATCCGTAACACCTTCGACCGGCATCAGTAACAGTTTGACAACCCAGTCATTGAGGCTGCGCAGACGCATAGCGTCAAATTGTTCCGCGTCGCTGGTTTTCAGTACGTATTGGAACACCTGGCCCAGCCCCGAGGTATTGGGACCCAGTTCAGGAACGCCCACGCCTTCAGGGATCTGTTCGCGCGCCGCTTGCAGGCGTTCAAACACCAGTTGGCGGGCAAAATAGATGTCGGTGCCTTCCTTGAACACCACGGTAATAACCGACAATCCGGTCTTGGAAATCGAGCGCACCTCTTCGACATCGGGCAGCGCATACATGACGGCCTCGATGGGATAGGTAATGAGCTGTTCAACTTCCTCGGCAGCCAGTCCCGGTGCCTCGCTATTAACCGCGACCTGAATATTGGTCACATCGGGGAAAGCATCGAGGTTGAGGCCGGGCACCGTTAAGATACCGCCAACAAGCGTTGCCAGCAGCGCCAGTACCACTAGCAGGCGGTTTTCCACACCCTGGTCGATAAGCCTGCTCAACATGGGCTCAACCTCCTCAGTGATTGTGGATATCGAAACCGCCTTTGGCGATTTCGGACTGAATGAAGAAAGCGCCTTTGCTGACGATGCGGGCGCCCGCCTTGAGACCGGCTACGATCACGCTGTCTCCGCGACTGTGTCGTACTTCGACCTCCCTGGCCTCATAGCGCCCAGGTGCCGTTTCGACAAACACCTGCCAGTCGCCGTCAGGGCTGCGCAGTACGGCGTCTACAGGAACAGCGAACCCTGCTGTGCCGTTTTTGCTCTGTATCGTGGCGGTGACGAACTGGCCCGGATGAAGTTGATCACCGGGATTGGCAACTTCGATATGTACCGACAGGGTACGGGTACTTTCGTCCAGGCTATGGTGAGCCTGGATCACCTGCCCTGTCAGATGCTGGTCACCAATGCTGATGTCGGCTGAGGCACCCACTTCGACGACCGCCGCATCGTCCGGCGTCAGGCGGGCATCGACCCAGAGAGTCGATTCATCCGTAATGGAAAACAAAACGCGGCCGGCTTCTGCGACTTCGCCGACAATGAAGTCATCACTGATAACCGTACCATCCTGAGGACTGAGCAGTTCAAAACTGCCTGCGGCTCTGGAAACGTCGCCTTCATTTAACAAGGCTTCAATCTGTGACTCGGTCATGCCGTAAGCCACAACTTTGGCCCAGGCCTGCTGGCGGGCCACCTGGGCTTCCAGGTAGCGGCGATCGGAGATCACTTTGCGTCCGAGTTTTCTGCTGCGTTTCCATTCGCGGTCAGCGACCAGTAAACCACCCTGGGCCTCTGCCATCTCGACACTGGATAGGGTGACGAGCGGCTGGCCTTGTGCGATTGCCTGGCCTAAACGGGCATGACGCCGGGTGATCTGCGCATCGATCCGTGGCGTGACCTTCGTTGTCCGATAGGCGTTAAGAACCACCTCTCCCGGTGCGGAAACGATATCCGGATATTCGTCACGTTTCACTTGCAGGGTTTCTATTCCCGCGGCTTTGATCTGCTTCTCTTCCAGTACGACGAGGCTGTCCTCATGATCATCATGATCACCGTGCGCTTCGTGCTCTTCGTATTGGTGTTCGTGACCCGCTTGTTCGGCAATAACGCCGCCGCCGACACTCAAAGCCAGCAATAGAATGATCCGGTTAGCGTGATTCATTGCATTATCTCTCAGGCAGATTGCTTTATGATTTGTTCAGGATGCGGTGTCTGTTTGAGTCCCCAGCCAGTACTCAATTTGACCGGATGCGCTTAACCAGCGTATCCATGCCTCCCACACCGCTGCACGCAGGGTGGTGGCGGCAATTTGAGTATCCAGCGTCTGCTGAAGCTGCACCAGATAATCGATCGTCCCGACTTCACCGGCTTCCCAAAGCTGTTTCAGCAATGCGATACGACCCCTCAAACGATGTTGCCCGCTGTTTTCCCAGTCATGCAAAGCACTGCGTGTCGCCTGATAGCGTTTGGCGGCGGCCTGAAGTTCGCCCCGCGCGCGTCGCAGCTTGCTCCGGTAAACCTGTTGCGCACGCAGCGCCTCTGCATTGGCCGCATCCACTTCAGCACGATAGGTATTACGCACAAACAGGGGGATTGAAACGGTCAGCCTGACCAGGGTGTCATCGTCTTCCCGCCCGCCATGCAAGCCCAGTGTCGGGTCAGGCCGGCTATCACGCTGGGCAATGGAAACATTGGCTTTCGCAGCCGCAGCTTCTGCTGCAGCCCGGCGCAAGACCGGATGCCGCTCAAGTAACGCTTTATTATCGAATGCCGAAACATCCAGGGGAAGAACCGGCAGCGGTGGCCAGGTGAACGTGGCTGGCTGAAACAATGCCGCCAGGCGGCTTTCAGCTTCCGCGGCATCAGACAGCAGGGTGGCGGACTGCATACTCGCTTCGGACAGTGCCAGGTGAGCGAGATCAACATCACTTTGCCCGACATCGCCCGCCGCGTAGCGGCGCTTCGCCAAGGTCACAAACTCATTCAGCAATACAACGCGTCGCTTTGATAAACGCGCCACATCCGCAGTGACTTTCACGCCGCTCAATTTTTCCAGCAATTCGGCGAGTAATTCCTGTCGTGCTGCGGCCAGCGCAGCTGACGCGGCACGCATGGATTCGCCACTGGCCCGATCCCGCACGCGGCGCTTACCGTTCCAGTCCAAGGTCTGGCTTACACCGACTGACTTGGTGATATCTGTCGCGTCCTCATACTCGAATTCCAGTTCCGGATTATAGAGCGCCTGCCCGAGGGCACGTGCTTCCGCTTCGGCACGTTCGAGATCCGCTTGTGCGGCCTGTGCAGCCGGATGTTCGGCAAGAAAACTCTCCATCAACGCCCGCAAAGCGGGTGAGGTCTCAGCCGCAGCAGGGCCTGTGGCCAGTCCGATTAACAACCAGCCCGACAACCATAGCCGCCATAACACTCGTTTTCGCATTGAAGTGAATCCTGATTGAATAAATAAGCACGCTGCATTACGCCAACAGGTAACGCAGCCCTTAATTCAATGGGATTCAGGCTATCGGAGGATGAAAAGGGGGCGCGAGGATTAAGGAGCCTGGCGTACTCTCTGAAACAAAAACATGATCCGACAGCGGGGGCACAGCAATACCGGTCGTGAATGAAATAAGGCCTAGTGCATGAGCGCTTGCGTGACAACAGTGATCGCTGCAGTTATCCTGTGACCACGGCAGCGGTTCGTCATGATCAGTCCCGGTTTCGAGCGCCGTGTTTCCATGATCATTTTCAGAATGATCGTCCATTGCCCACGCGGCACTGCTTAGCAGCGTGAACAAAAAGAACCAGATTGTAAACAGGCGTCTGAAAAACATTATCGACCCGCGGCAGGATTCAGCAACAGCATAGAGCGACCTGGCTGCATAGCCAGGAGACTGAACGACCGGCAGCCCCTGACTAACAGCGTATGAATGAGTCTGCGTGCGAGCGCTTAGGCGGGCAGATTCGCAGTCTCGTTGACTTGTCGCTAACTGGCGGAAAGGTTTACGAAGCCACGTTCTGCAGCAGCCAATACCGCTTCTGTTCGATTTTTGACGTGGAGTTTCCCGAGAATCGCATGCACGTGAAATTTCACCGTCGCCTCGCAGATGAACAATTTTTCCGCGATACTGCGGTTGCTGCTACCCTCGGCCAGACAATCCAGCACTTCGAGCTCACGGTTACTGAGCATCCGCTGTGCAGTTGCTTCTGCATGATTATCCTGGTTGACCATCTGCACCAGCTTGGCGGCAATAACAGGGCTGAGCATAGTGCCGCCCTCGTACACAGCATGAATTGCGCGCAACAGTTCGCCGGTAGAGCAATCTTTCATCAGGTAGCCGTTTACTCCCTGTACGGTTGCCTGCATGATGTGCTCTTTATCGTCATACGCGGTATAAATGATGATACGGCATGTCTTTGTCTCCTCAGACACCTGCCGCAGCGATGCCACGCACTGCATGTCACCAGACCCCGGATCCAGCAATATTACATCAGGCCTGGTTTCTTTCAGTATGGTGTGAACATCTTTAGTACAGGGTGCATCGCCGACAACGGTTATCGCGGGGTCCTCATTCAACAAACTCCGCAGTCCAAATCGAATAACCGGATGATCGTCAACAATCAGTACACGAATTTCTTTATTATTAATTGACTCATTCATTCTTCTTTCCCCCCCCAGGTCTCTGCCTGGATATTGTTTGAGCTTTGAGTTCTGCAATGTGAACTGTGCTTTCTACTGGTTGTTCTTCTGTGCCGCCATCCTTTGGTTTAGCTACTATCCTGTCACATCAGTGTAGTCAAGCAAATCATTTGTTGCAATATGCTTTTGTTTAGTTTTTCAACTACGTAGATACCGCAGGGCAAATCCATCTGTACTTTTCCAGGCAGGCCCTGTTGAACATCACAATGCCTTGTTGTCGCTTGCATTTTTCTATTGGCCACCAGGCAAATCCGGTTATCCGATCCGCACCCTTGCCGTGACGTTCGCAACAAGTATAGCGACAACTGACTCATAGTGGGGGTGATTCAGATCTTCTGATCAAGATAAAAACCAACCTTCAGTACAGTGGCGTCTGCAAGGCAAAAGACTATTCTCATGCCGTAGGAATGAAAAGAATATAAACAGACAACAACAGACAACAACAAGAAGCGTGAAGACGCTTGTGCCAGGCGCCACAAAACAAAAATACATGACGCCGTTCAAGTACGGGTAATGCCCGGGTAAAGCGATATACCT
>Ga0070726_10000777_pt1 | contig 36195 bp, 30 predicted proteins | sample tdAd471_FD_67275 | JGI IMG/M metagenome (GOLD analysis project Ga0070726, IMG submission 67275) | Marine sediment microbial communities from the Atlantic coast under amendment with organic carbon and nitrate - tdAd47.1 | ecosystem: Environmental > Aquatic > Marine > Coastal > Sediment | place...
GGACATGATGTTCTTGTGATACCAGGGGGGGCGGAAGGTGTTTTCCGCCACCAGCCACCGCTCGCGGAACAGGACGAAGTCGATATTGGCGGTGCCGGGCTCGGCCGAGGGGGCCGTCAGAACCGTAAAGATCGACGGGTCGGGATGATCGAACAGGATCGCGCCCACCGGCGAATAGGTTCTGAGATCGTATTTATAGGCCGCGTAATTGCCATGCCAGGCCACCACGTCCAACGGCGAATGGTCGATCCAGCTTTCGTGAAACTGACCGCACCATTTGATGACGATGCGGCTTTTCGCGTCACGATCTTCAAAGGCGGCGACCGGCGATTTGAAATCGCGCGGGTTGGCCAGACAATTGGCCCCGATCGGCCCGCGCCCCGGCAGGGTGAATTTCTGGCCGTAATTTTCGCAGACGAAGCCGCGTGCGGGCCCCTCCAGCACTTCAACCCGGTAGACCATGCCACGCGGGATGATGGCGATCTCCTTCGGTTCCAGGTCGATCACGCCCAATTCGGTACAAAACCGCAAACGCCCCTCTTGCGGGACCACCAGCAATTCACTGTCGGCGGAATAGAAATATTCATCCTCCATCGAGCGGGTCACCAAATAGATATGGCTGGCCATGCCAACCTGCGTGTTCACATCCCCCGCCGTCGTCATTGTGTGCATGCCGGTGATCCAGGTCAGGTCCTGATCGGAATGCGCCACCGGGTTCCAGCGGTATTGCCCAAGCGAGATGACATCCGGGTCAACATGCGGCGCACTTTTCCAATAGGGTATGTCGATCTTCGTAAACCGGCCGGCATGTTTCACCGACGGGCGGATCCGGTAACACCATGTCCGCTCGGGCGGATGTGCGGTAAAGGCGGTGCCGGAAAGTTGCTCGGCATATAAACCATATTCGCATTTCTGCGGGCTGTTCATCCCTTGCGGCAAGGCCCCGGGCAAGGCTTCGGTTTCGAAATCATTGCCAAAACCCGGCATATAGCCTTCGGTCGTTCCCACAGATGAAACCGCTTGCACCATGCCCGAAGGCGCCGATTGCTTATTCATGAAAATCCCCTTTCCGACTGTCCTGTCAGCCGGCTCGCCACCTTTTATCGTTGCATTTGCAACAATGTCAATGATTCCCTCCGACCCTTGCAATACTACGCGATTCATGGCCTATTCCAAACCGTCTCAAACGCAACAAAAAGGGATACGCGTGCCCGAATTCGTTCTCGACGACTTTCTGCCGTATCAATTGGCGGTCCTGTCCACCGCGACCTCCAACGGGTTCTCAAACAGCTACCGCGACAAGTTCGGTATTTCAGTCCCGGAATGGCGCGTTGTGGCGCATCTGAGCCAGGTCGAGAAGATCTCTATCCGCGAAGTTTACAAACAGGTCGAAATGGACAAATCCAAGGCCAGCCGCGCCACCGCCCGGTTGGTCGAAGCGGGCTATGTCAGCAAGAAAATCAACAAAAAGGACCGCCGCCTGGTGGAATTGTCCCTGACCCCCAAGGGGCGCGATATGGTGGATATCATTGCCCCCATCGGGCAGGCCTATCAGGAACACTGCCTTGGCGCCCTCAGCGACGAAGATCGGGCGATTTTTGTCAGATCTCTGAAAATATTGATGGAGTCCTGTAAATGAGCATCACCCTTTATGATTACTGGCGCTCCTCGGCCGCCTATCGCCTGCGGATCACGATGAACCTGATGGGGCTTGCCTATGACCAGATTCCGGTGGATCTCACATCCGGGGCACAACGCGCCGACGATAATATGGCGCGCAATGTGCAAGGGCTGGTGCCGACCCTCGAGATCGACAGCCACAGCCTGACCCAATCCCTGGCGATCATCGAGTATCTTGACGAAACCCGGCATTTCGGCCTGCTCCCCCGTACCGCCCTTGGCCGCGCGCGGGTCCGGCGGATCTCACACAGCATCGCGATGGAGATGCATCCGGTCTGCAACCTCAGGGTGGCGAAATACGCCGTAGAGCATTCCGATGGCGCCATTACAATGAAAAGCTGGATGCATGGCCATCTGCCCGATGGGATCCGCGCAGTCGAGGCGATGCTGTCAGAACCGCAGACCGGCCGGTTCTGCCACGGTGATACGATTTCCATGGCCGATATCTGCCTTGTGCCACAGATGTACAATATCAAGCGGTGGGAAATCGACTTGTCGGCCTGCCCCAATGTAAACAGGATCATGACCGAACTGGAAGCGATCCCCGCGGTCGCCGCTGCGCATCCTGACAATCACCAACCGGAAGACTGACCCATGACAGATATCGTAATTCTAGACGGTGCCCGCACCGCAATCGGCACTTTTGGCGGCACGCTGGCAGGCACCGCCCCCATAGACACAGGGGCCCATGTCGCCAAAGCCGCATTGGACCGCGCCGGCGTCGAAGGCGGCCAGATCGGACATGTGGCCTTTGGTCATGTCATCAATACCGAACCGCGCGACATGTACCTGTCCCGTGTTGCCGCGATGAATGCCGGCATTCCCGACACCACGCCTGCGATGAATGTCAACCGGCTGTGCGGATCGGGCGCGCAGGCCATCGTCTCGGTGGTACAATCGCTGATGCTGGGCGATGCCGATTTCGGCCTGGCTGGCGGCGCCGAAAGCATGAGCCGCTCGCCCTACATCCTGTCGCAATCGCGCTGGGGTCAGAAAATGGGCGATGTCGCCTCGCTCGATATGATGTTGGGGGCGCTGAACTGTCCCTTTGGCACCGGCCATATGGGCGTGACGGCCGAGAACGTCGCCTCCGAGCATGATGTGAACCGCGCCGCCCAGGACGCCTTTGCCCTTGAAAGCCAGAACCGCGCCGCTGCCGCCATCGAAGCGGGCCGGTTTCAAAGCCAGATCGCCCCGATCGAGGTTCGGGTGAAACGGGACATGGTGCCCTTCGCGGTCGATGAGCATCCCAAAGCCACCACGCCAGAGGCACTGGCGGGTCTGCGGACCGTCTTCAAGAAAGACGGCACCGTCACCGCGGGCAATGCCAGCGGCATCAATGATGGCGCGGCGGCTGTGGTTCTGGCCCGCGCCGAAGCAGCGGACAAGGCTGGCCTGAAACCGCGCGCCCGCATCCTCGGCTATGCCCATGCCGGTGTGCGGCCCGAGGTGATGGGTATTGGCCCGGTTCCTGCGGTGGAAAACCTGTTGGCGAAAACCGGTCTTTCGATCGGCGATTTCGACGTCATCGAGTCGAACGAAGCTTTTGCCGCCCAGGCCCTCGCGGTCAACAAAGGCCTAGGTCTGGATCCGGCCCGTGTGAACCCCAATGGCGGCGCGATTGCCCTTGGCCACCCGGTCGGGGCGACCGGCGCCATCATCACCGTCAAGGCACTGTACGAACTGGAGCGGATCGGCGGCGGCAAGGCGCTGGTCACAATGTGCATCGGCGGCGGTCAGGGCATTGCGATTGCACTGGAAACCCTCTGACCACCTTTGGAGGGAGCGTTCCGGGCGGCATCCGGGTCTGAAAACCTGAAAGGCAGTCGGGCCGTCCGATCCGCCCGGTTGCATTCGGCATTTGACCGGATTGGAAGAGCAGCGATGCCTCAAAGTTCAAAGCAAACCGCCCTAACGAAGTTCCAGATCTGCGCTTTTCGTGGCTCCCGTTGCGTCGATCACTGACAATGACAGAAAACCCGGCCCGTCCGGCACCCATTGCAGCTGCCGCTCATGGGCGTTTTGCAGCACCGGACGGCCATCGGCAATCAGCGTGAAGGGCGGCACCCCACCTTGCAGCTTTACCACCAATGGCAGCGCGCCCGCGCGACCAAGTCCCAGGTCCAGCACCGCGCCATCCGGTGGAAAGGCAATCTTTGGCCCGGTTGCCTCCAACCCCAGCAATTGCCCCGGTGCGAGGAAATGCTGTAGCCGGGGCGGCAGATCCGCATTGGCCAAAATCAACGTCGCCGGAGGTGGGGCGGGCAAGGGGTCCAGCTCCGGCTTCAGACGGCGAAACGCCTGGAACAACAAGGGCGCCGCCACCTCCCAGCCTGTCAGCCCCGAGACCGAGGCGCCATCTGGCCGTCCGACCCAAACCCCGATCACATGTGCGCCGTCAAACCCGATGGCCCAGGCATCACGATAGCCATAGCTGGTGCCGGTCTTATAGGCGAGGCCGATACGCGGGGCCAGAACCGGCCCCTTGACGCCGGTCAGGATATCCGCGACCTGCCAGGCCGCCCCGGCTGACAGAAGCGCATGCTCCATCACCGAGCCTTCCGCGCCCTGCCGCCAATTCAAATCGACCGAAGCGCCGCCTCGGGCGATCCCGGCATAAAGCCGCACCAGATCCTCAAGGCTGAGGCCGATCCCACCAAGGCCAATCGCCAGCCCCGGCGCGTCCTTGCCGGGCAGTCTGGCATCTATCCCGGCGCGCCGCATCCGGGCGAGGAACCGCGCCGGGCCGATCGCCTCCAACAGCGCAACAGCAGGCAGGTTCAGCGAGTATTGCAGCGCCTCGCGCACCGGCAGGGTGCCGTGCCAGACCTTGTCGAAATTCTCAGGCGCATAGGCGCCAAAGGCGGTCGGACGATCCTCGATCAGGGTCTCAGGATGGGCAAGTCCCGCTTCAAAAGCCATACCGTAAATCAACGGTTTCAATGTCGATCCCGGGGATCGGATGGCGCGCGTCATATCGACAAACCCGGCGCGGCTCGTGTCGAGATACCCCGCCGAACCGACCGATGCCAAAACGTCCCCACTGACCAGTTCCGCAACCACGATCCCTGCTGACAGACCGGGCGGCAGATGGGCCACATGGGCCGTGGCGAGCGGTTCCAGCAAGGCCTGCAACCGCCCGTCAAGGGTCAGCTTGTGGGCCGGGGCAATGGGATCGCCCTGCCGTGCCCGGTCGGCCAGATGCGCGGCCAGCGCCGGAAAGGGCCGGCGGGCGTTCGGGATCCGTTCGGCCATTGCGGCCTGTGCCTCATCCTCGGGCAACAGGCCCGCCTCTGCCAGTCGCAGCAAAACCCGGTCCCGTGCGGCCCTTGCTGCCAGGGGATCGCGGTCAGGGCGACGTGTCTCGGGCGATTGCGGCAGCGCCACCAACAGCGCGGCCTGCGCCGGAGTGAGGCGATCCGGTTCTTTTCCGAACCAGGCCAGCGATGCCGCGCGTACGCCCTCCAGATTGCCACCGAAGGGCGCCAGTTTCAGGTATAGGTTCAGGATCTCCGGCTTTGACAAGCGCCGTTCCAATGCCAGCGCCAACCGGATCTGGCGCCATTTGCCCCGCCAACGGCCCGTGCCGCTCTCTTCCAGCAGGCGGGCCACCTGCATTGTCAGCGTCGAGCCACCGGAGACCACACCGCCATTTTGCACCGCCTGCCCCGCCGCGCGCAACAGCGCACGGGGGTCAACCCCGGCATGTTCGCGGAACCGACGATCCTCATAGCCGATCAGAAAGGCGATATAGCGTGGATCAACCGAGGCGACATCCGCCGGCAACCGCCAACGCCCATCGGCCACCGTATAGGCCCGCAACAGACCGCCATGGCGGTCGCTGACCGTGACCGAGGTGGCAAGGCTGAGACCCGGCAGTTTGGTCCTGTCGATCCAGTCATTGATCAGCCCGACCGTAAACAGGCCCAGCGCCAGCACGGCAAGACCGGCCGAGAGGCGGCGCGGCATTCTGCTAGGTCCCTCGCCGGCCATCGCGCCTCACTCTGCCACCACTTCGACGCGGCCAACCCCGGTTCGCGCCCGGTAATCCGGCCGGTACATATCCTCAACCGAAGCAGCAGGATGGCGGAACACGCCCGGCGAGATCGCCCGCACAATATAGGCCAGTTGCAGCGGTTTGTCGGATTTCCAGTCGATGGCGGCCAGGAACCGTTCAGAGCGGAACTCCGTATGGGTCGCTTTGGCCGACAGGTCCAGCCAGTCGAGCGCGCCGACATCGCCCGCGGCCACCAGGTTCGGATTGTCGATCTCGAACCCGGCAGGCAGCGGGTCATTGATCATCAACCGCGCCTCCGCATAGCGGTCCGGCTGCACCTTCAGGACCACGACAATGCGGTCATTCTGGCGCACCTGATCCGGCGTGGTTGGACGGCCATCCATGGTGAAATAGAACCGGTCGATGGACCAGCCATTGCCTCCGGCTGGTTCATCAAAGGCCGGGATGCCGAACGTGGACAGAACCGTGATGGTGTCGCGGCCCGAGTTGTTCTCAATCCGCACCTCGCGGCCCGGATCCGTCTGCGCGTTCAGCACCTGCACGTGCGGGCCATCGGCGGGCGCGCCATTGATCCGGAAATCGCCGGGATCAATATCTTCGATCAGGGCATTGGCCGCCATCAGAGACCACATGTTTTCCTGGGTGGACCGCGCCCGGTCTGTCAGGTTTTCCGGCGCGATCCGGGCCGCCAGAGCGACCTGATCCAACGCTTCGGATCCTGCCTCGACCGCCAGGGCCAGGACCGCCGCAGTATCACGCAGACCTGTGCCGTAATCAACCCGCAGCAATTGTTCGACGGGCAGGTTGGCATCCATGTCCAACCGCTCGCCTGCGGTTCTGAACATCCGGTCGGCCCGTGTCTGATCGCCGTAATAGGCCAGGGCCGCGCCAAGCTGTGCCAAGGCCAGCGGGGTGGCGAAATTCTGCGCCTTGGCATCGGCGTAATAGCGAAGATCGCCGATATTCGCGGCCCCTTCCCGAGCCAATACCATCAGAGCATAGGCAATCGCCTGCCCGCCATATTCGAAATCCCCGGCATAATTGACCTTGTTGCGAAGGTTTTCGACCGCCAGTCGGAACGCCTGAGCAGGAACGTCAAAGCCTTTCGCCCGCGCCCGGCTCAGGAAATCCGAAACATAGGCATCCAGCCACAGATCCCCCGACCCCGGACGCCAAAGCCCAAAGGACCCGGCCGAAGACTGGTTCGACAAAACCTCACCAATGGCCTGTACGATTCTTGTGTCGACATTCTGCTGGTTCGACAGTCCCATGGCGCGGGCCACCGGTGCAAAGTACAGCAGCGGCAAGGCTTTTGAGGTGATCTGTTCCGTACAGCCATAAGGATATCGGTCGAGCGCCGCCAAAAGGCCGGGCGCATCGAACCGGGCCAATGGCCCAACGGCCAGTGTCGCCCGCCCGGTACCGGGCAAATAATCGGCAAAGACATCGTCGGACAGGGTGAAAATATCGCCATCCGCCAGGGCCACCCGCTGGGTGCGGGCCACCTCGGGATCCAGCGCCCGGATCGGCAGGGCCAGCGATTTGGTCAGTTTTTGCCCCGACGGCGTGGTTACCACCACCTCGATCGCGGTATCGCCGCCATGCTCCGGGGCGATCAACGGCACGGACAGAGTCGCCCGCCCGCCCTCGGTCAGATTGACAAAGGCGGGCAACAGCCGCGTCTTGGCGGTCAGGCCCCCATTGGCGGCGATTTGCAGACCAACACGGCCCGCCGGTCCTTTGGCATGGGCCAGTTCGATCAGCATCCGCGTTTCATCCCCCGGCGCAAGGAAGCGTGGCAGGCTGGCTGTCATCACGACAGGATCGCGCGCCAGCACATCCTTTTCGGCATTTCCAACGCCGGTTTTCGACCAGACCACCGCCATAAGACGGATCGTGCCGTTGAATTCGGGAATGTCGAATTCAACGCTGAGACGGCCGTCCGCCGAGACTTTGATGGGGCCGGAAAAATAGGCAACCAGTTCTTCGGTCGGCGGCGGGGCCTTCAGCCCCTCTTGCGCCGGCCCATCTCCGCCGGAACGGATGGCGCCTCTGGTGCCCTGCATCCCGTCAATCAGCCGCCCGTACAGGTCACGGATCTCCATGCCCAGCCGCCGCTGGCCAAAGTAATGGCCTTCCGGATCGGGGGCGGTGAAACCGGTCAGGTTCAGAATCCCGACATCGACCGCTGCGATGGTCGCATAGGCCTCTTCGCCCGGTTGGATACCATCGACTTGCAGGTTTGCAGTCATGGTGGCGCGCGGACTGACCTCGTTGCCACCAGTGAACCGCGCGGTCAGGCGATGCGCGCCGGGATCGACCGCGGCATAGTTCAGGCCCAGCGCGCGGGCCGGATTGTGACCGGCGGCGCGATCCATGGGTCGGATCACACTGGCCGTCACATAAGCGCCAGCGCCCCAATCTTCGGTCACCGGCAGAGCAATGCGGTTTTCGCCAGCGGTCACCTTCACCGCCTTCATGTCAATCAATCGGTTCGAAACGACCGAGATCAGCGCAGTCCCGTCATAGCGTGGCACCAGCCGCACCTCGGCCATATCGCCCGGTTTGTAGCTCTCTTTGTCGAGGCCAATCTCCAGCACATCCGGTGTTTCCAGCGAAGTCGCAGGCGCGTACCACCCCGCCCAGAAATCAGTCGAGGCACTCAGCACCTCGCCCGAGGTCGTTTCCAGCCGCAACTCGTACTGCCCCCAATCCACTCCGGCGTCGATCCGGGCCCGGCCATTGGCGTCGAGATCCACCATACCCGAGGCAATCTTGGTGCGCGTCGTGATCGGCTCATAGCTCCACGCGCCATAGGATTGATACCACTGATACCGCGTCCGAACCCGGTTCAGCGTCCAGGCAACGTTGCTGAGACCGGTTTGTTTCAGGGCGGTGTCGACCGCAATCACCTCGAATTCCGCCGAGCTTCCCTCCGGCACCACGTCTTCGAACAGCTTCCGGATGCCGATGGTGGTCTTGTCAGGCGCCATGGCCCCCGTGACTTTCCGTTCCACCGGGCGGCCGGACCCCTCTTTCAGGCGAACAATCGCCGTCAGGTTCAACAGCCGCGACGTCTCGCCAATGGCGGGCAACCCCATGGCAAAACGGGCATGACCTTTTGCGTCTGTGGTGGTTTCAGGCGTCGTATATTGCAGACGGTTGCCGAAAACCTCATCATGGCGGCCGAAGGTGAAGCCGGGATAGGCGTCCAGCCCATCGGTCGCCGACACCCGCAATTCTGCCTCGATCGCAAGATCGGCGCCGGGCGCGCCATAAAGGTATTTCGCGTCCAGTTCGACGATGGGCTTTTGCCCCGCCGGCACCGGATCCGCAGCAAGCTTCAGATCAAAATCAATCCGTTCCGGGACCAGATCCTCGACCAGAAACTTGGTAGCAGCGAGGGCCGCCTCGTCCGGGTCGGCATGGATGCGGATATTCCAGGTGCCCCGCTGGGCCGACCCAGGCAAGGGCAGCACCATGACCCGCCCCCCAGCCCCTTCGTCGTTGAGAACCCGGCGGGCATATTCAACCCCGTCAGGCCGGATAATCACGGCTGTCAAAGGCAGGCCGGAAATCGCCTCGGCCCGCGTGTCGCGCAACAGCGCGGTCGCAAACACCGTTTCGCCGGCCCGATATGCCCCCCTGTCAGTGGTCAGAAACACATCCATCGGCGGCGGCGAGACACGGCCGGCCACCCCCCGGTCCGACAGGTCAAAGGCCGCGTCCTTCAGGCTGAGAAAGGCGAAATCCTGATCGGCATCCTCCAGCGTCAGCAGGGTCGGTGCGTTGCCGTCCCGCCCCTTGGTCAGACCCGCAGGAATATGGGCATAACCCTCGGCGTCCGTTGTCACCCTGCCGAGAACCGTATTATTCCTGGCGACCAGCGCGACGGAAACACCCGGTTTCGCCTCCGCCGTGTTCAGCGAGCGAACAAAGACATGCACCCCGTCGCCCCCTTTCAGCGTCGTCGCTCCGAGATCGGTGACGATGAACCACTGGGCGGCGGCGTTGCCGTCATAGGGATCGGCGCTCGGGTCGCGCGCCGACAGGACATAGACGCCGGGCTGGAACGCCTGGACCGCCTCACCAATGGGCAAGGCCGTCGTAACCTCTTGATTGACTGCGCCTTTCACAAGCCCGGTGCCGGCCCAGACCGCCTCGCCGAGCGAGGCTTTCAGCTCCGCTTCATCCCAGACTGACAAAGGATTGCCGAAATAGCTTTGGCGGATGGCGCGTACCAGATTGCGTTCATCGACGCGGTGGATCTTCAGTTCTATCTCCGAGAGGTTCACCGTGACGATGGGGATCGACGCCGCGGCGTCTTTGGGCAGAACATAAGCCCGGCCGATGAACCGTGCTTCGGGATCGCGATCCTTGACATAGACCGTCAAATCGACCGGTTTGATCAGCTTTTCGCCGCTTTCCGCCGGCAGACCCGCGCGCAGTGTCAGCCGATAGGTCTCGCCATGGGTCAGACCCTCGATGCAGAGCTGGCGACCACTGGCTTCCACCACCAGATCCGCGCGCGGCAATTGCACGTAATTGGCATAGTCGACGCCGGTGCGCGCCAATGCTTCGGAGAACTCCGCACAGATGCGCGGGCTGGCAGCGTTGTTGTCCACTTTATGTTCCGTCACGCGGAATCCAAACAGAGAAATCGCCCGCTCCAACGCATCCTCAGTGTCGATCCGGGGTGCAATCGCCAGCGAGGCGCGCAAAATACGGATCGACATCCGCCCGTCGCCACGCAGCTCGACCGCACGGGCCAGCGTGTTCAACGCGCTGATCTGCACCGCCCGGTTCTGGCCCCGGAGATAGCCGTTCAGCGCCGCAGCCGAGGCAATCTGCCGATATTTGCGGGTCTCGGCACTGTCCTTGCCCTTGACCAAGAGCGACAGGCGCGCCAGTTCGACCCAGCCATCCGCCGCATCCGTGAGGTTCAGCGCCGCCCCGGTGAACCGCACGGCGCTGATGAAGTTCCCCGCTTGCGCCGCATTCAGAGCGGCCTCCTGCAATTCCGGCGCGGTCCATTGGTTGGTGATGAAATCCCGCGCCAAGGTGCGGGCCTGTTTCCGGGCCTCGTCAATCATATAGGGCGGCAGGAAGGCCATGGCGGCCAGACGCGCGGCCTCGGCCCGCATCACATCCGGATCCGTGTCAAATACCTGTGCCGAGGCGGCCCCCTGGAACGGCACTCGTTCGGAAATATCGGTCTTCGGGAAACAGGCATTTGACTTGAAATTAAAGGTAAATGCCCGGCAATCCTGATTGGCCAGACAAATCCGCTCGCATGTGTCGAAACTGGTCTCAAAGACCGGGTCAAGGTCTGCGCCGTAGAAATCCATGTTCTGGGTAATCGCCAAACGCCGTTCAGGCACAACCGGGTCTGCGGCGAATATCGGTGTGGCCGCCAGAACAAAAGTTATAAAAATCAACAGATTGAACATATTATGAAAGCGGGCGGTGGCGCGCATGACCAACTCCTGAACAGATACCGGATAGGACTGCGATGCTGGCACAGGCCCCGATTCTTTGCAACGCAGCAGCTTCGGACAGGCCTTCTCGTCATTAATGGACGGCTAAGATTTTTCTGCGACAGTCCTGCATATCTCGTGAGTACAGGATGCCGGGGACCCGAAATGACCATGTTGCCTTTTCGCCCTGGTGTGACGGTTTGGCCGCGCGTCGGGGATCGCCGCAAATGACCACCCAGAATCTGGCGCAACAATTGCAGCGCGAAATCGCGGCCCGGCGCGCCGCCGAAGCAAAGCTTGCGAAAAACGCCGCCGCGCTTGTCGAGGCGAATACCGAACTTGCGCGCTATGCCGAAGGCCTCACGGAAGAGGTCGAAAACATCTATCATGAAAACGCTGCCGTCCGCTCGCAGGCCGAGCAGTTGGCGCATCAAACCAGCCGGATCAAACAGGACCTTGATGCCGCGACCGATGCTGCCGATCGCGCCAAACAGCAGATGTGGGATGCGTTCGCCGTCATTCGTGACGGGTTCGCGCTTTATGGTGAAGACGACTGTCTGATCGCGGCAAACCCGGCCTATCTTGCCTTTCTCGGGGGGGGGGGCCCCGGTGATGTGACCGGGCTGCCTTACGACGATCTTATGATGCGACTTGTGGAATCGGGTCATCTGTCCCTGCGGGACGAGGCGCCGGAGACCTGGCTGAAGGGGTTGCTGGCCTGGCACAAATCCGATGACCCAGCCGCAAAAATCATTCCGTTAACCGGCGATCGCTGGCTACAGGTCGTTGAGCATCGTACCAGTGACGGCACCACGGTCAGCCATGTAAGCAATATCACCCATATCAGGCGCCATGAAGGCGAACTTTCCGCCGCCCGAAATGAGGCCGTTGCAGCCAACCGGGCGAAATCGGCCTTTCTCGCGAATATGAGTCATGAAATCCGCACCCCGATGAACGGCGTGGTCGGCATGGCGGAATTGCTGGCCGAAACCCGTCTTGACGATGAACAACGGCTGTTTGCGACCACGATCAAGAATTCGGCCGAATCGCTGTTGGTAATCATCAATGACGTACTCGACTATTCCAAAATCGAAGCTGGCAAACTGGAATTGTTCCCGGATCGCTTCAATCTGGAATCCACTCTCCACGAGGTGGTCCGCCTGTTGCAGCCAAAGGCGCAGGACAAGGGAATCGACCTGTTGGTCGACTACGACATGTTTCTGCCCGGCAGCTATTACGGCGATGTGGGGCGGATCCGCCAGATCCTGACCAACCTCATCAGCAATGCGGTCAAGTTCACCAACCAGGGGCATGTCCTTGTCCGGGTTGTGGGGTTTGATGAGGACCAAAATGACGTCAACCTGCATATCGCGGTTGAAGACACCGGCATCGGCATCCCTCAGGACAAGATCGACCACATTTTCTGTGAATTCAATCAGGTCGAGGAGCAGACCCATCGAAGCTATGAGGGGACCGGGCTGGGGCTTGCCATCACCAAACGACTGGTCACATTGATGGGGGGCGAAATCTGGGTCGATCCCGGCGAAAATGGCGGGTCCTGTTTCGGGTTTCGGCTGACGCTCCCCTCCACCGGACGAACCGAGGTTTCGGCGCTGGATCTGTGGTCAACGCCGCGTCATGCGCTGGTCGTAGATGATGTTGAGGTCAACCGGCTGATCCTGCAACGCCAACTTTCCATTCTCGGGCTGAAGGTTACGACCTGCCGCAACGCGGAAGAGGCTGTGGCCCGCCTTGACCGGGTCAAGACCACCCCGATTGATGTCGTTTTGACCGACTTGAACATGCCGGGGCTGAATGGGCTTCGCTTCGCCGAACGGCTGGCCCAATCCCATCCAACCCTGCCGGTAATCATGATGAGCTCGAGCCGGGTTCTGCCTGAGCCGGAATTAAGTCAAACCTTGTTCGCGGCGATTTTGCGCAAACCGATTTTGCGCGAGGATTTGTGCAAGGCCTTGGCGGTCGTTTCGGGCGCATCGCCAGAGATCGCGACCGCCGCCTCTGTCGCTGAACCGGTGCGCGCAATGTCTGAAACCCGTCCGATCCGCGCGCTGGCGGCCGAAGACAACAAGACAAACCGGCTGGTCCTGAAACGGATGATCGAAACCATGGGGCTCGAGGTCGATCTCGCCCTTGCATCAAACGGGCGCGAAGCGGTGGAGCGTTTTCATCCCGGGCGGTATGACATTGTTTTCATGGATGTTTCCATGCCGGAAATGGACGGGCTTGACGCGACACGCCGGATTCGACAGGCCGAGCAGGCCGCAGGGGGGCAACGGGTCTTTATCGTTGCGCTGACCGCGCATGCAATGGCGGGGGACAGGGAACGTATCCTCGATGCCGGGATGGATGACTATCTGACCAAACCGTTGAAGAAACAGGCGATCCAGGACCGGCTGACACGGGTGGCAGAGCGCGCGATGAACCATACGGACTGAAAAAATTCGTCAGATTGTCCGTGCCGCACACAACCAGGCCGCAGAAGGGAAATCCGGCTCATCACGCTTCAAAAGGGGCGGGGTCCGAGGTCATCTCGTCGACAAAATTGCGCAGTCTCTGGCGTGCCTCGGCCAAAGCGATGCGGGTCACGCGTCAGCCCATGCAGGGTGCGTCAGCTCACGTCAAATTTTCCCAAATATTGCCCGAGGCAATCGGCGTCATTGCACCTGTCTTGGCAATACGAGGGTCAGGCGGTTTTCGCCAAGGACCCGCTCATACCTCAGTTCGCGGGTCAGAGTATGGATCAAGGGCCAGCCGAACCCGCCTTCCGGCGCATCCCCTTCAAGCGGGTCGGGAAAACGGCCCGGGTTACGCAGTTCCGGCCAGGGCGCGCCGCAATCACGGATCTGGCAGCGGACATCTCTGTCATCCAGCATAATCTCGAGATGGATCAATTCGCCGGACTCCGCACAGCCCGAATGTTCAACGACATTGTTCAGCGCTTCGGCCAACACCAGTTCGACATAATCTGTCACCGCTTCATTGTGCAGGGAAGGAGCCAAAGTCTGTCGCATATCCTGCATGGTGCGCCGGACATTGCCGAAGGACGCCACCATGCAGTACCCGGCGACGAGATCTGATCCTTTTTGGCCAGGAAGCTCTTCAGGCCGCATAACCGCTTGTACCTTCCCGCGCCGTCAACGCGGTCTCGACATCCGGGTATATCCGAAACACCGAGTCCATGCGTGTCAGGCGCAACACACGTTCCACCGTCGGGGAAAGACCGGCGAGATCCAGCGCCGCCTCGTCCCCCAATGCTTTGTAAACCGCCACGACCGCGCCCAGTCCCGAGGAATCCAGGAAAGCCACATTGGACAGATCCAGGACGTATCGTCTTGCATCCGAAGATTGCAGGTCGCGGAACCGATCCTTGAAACGGACGGCAACCAGCGCGTCCAGCCTGTCTTCTTCACACGAGATGACCGTTGTTGTTCCGTAATTCTGTCGCGTAAGGTTCATATCGCCGCTCCATCGCCTAATCGCGCCCCCTCGATGCAGCATGGCGCAAAGCCGTTAATCATTCCTTTCCGCCGCGACGGCATTTCCCAACAATTGCTCCGATCCCTTGCGGCGCCGCGCCGAAGCTGAAATATTCCGCCGCAGCATCCTTTGGAGGACATCATGGACAAGGTCGTCATCGCCGGGGCATCCCGTACACCGATGGGTGGATTTCAGGGCGCGTTTTCAACCCTGACAGCATCGGAACTTGGCGGAGCGGCGATCAGGGCCGCTTTGGAACAGGCCGATATTGCCCCCACCCGCATTGACGAAGTGTTGATGGGCTGCGTGTTGCCGGCCGGTCAGGGTCAGGCGCCGACTCGACAGGCCGGTTTCAAAGCCGGTCTCGGTGCGGACGTCCCGGCCACAACGCTCAACAAGATGTGCGGCTCGGGCATGCGAACCGTGATGATGGCCCATGATCAACTGGCGCTTGGCCAGAATGACATCATGGTGGCCGGCGGTATGGAGAGCATGACAAACGCCCCCTATCTGTTGCCCAATATGCGCGGCGGGGCGCGGATCGGCCATGGTCAGGCACTGGACCATATGTTCCTCGACGGGCTGGAAGACGCCTATGAAAAAGGCCGGCTGATGGGCACCTTTGCCGAAGATTGCGCCGAAAGCTTTCAGTTCACACGTGAAGCTCAGGATGCCTACGCCTTGCGCTCGCTCAGCCGGGCGTTGGAGGCACAGGACTCCGGCGCCTTTGACGGGGAAATCAGCCCGGTCACGGTGACGGGCCGCAAGGGCGCAACCACCCTCACCGCAGATGAGCAACCAGCAACGGCGCGCCCCGACAAGATCCCGCAGTTGAAGCCAGCTTTCCGGAAGGATGGCACCGTCACTGCGGCCAACTCCTCGTCCATTTCGGATGGGGCCGCAGCTTTGATATTGGCCCGCGAAAGCACGGCCGAGGCTGATGGCCTGCCCGTCCGCGCCCGCATCCTTGGCCATGCCAGCCACGCCCAGGCGCCAGCCCTGTTCACCACGGCCCCGGTTCCGGCGGCGCAAAAACTGCTGTCCCGGATCGGGTGGAACGTCATGGATGTTGACCTCTGGGAGGTGAATGAGGCTTTTGCCGTCGTCCCCATGGCCTTCATGCGTGAAATGGGCCTATCGCCTGAGATTGTGAATGTGAACGGCGGTGCCTGTGCCTTGGGCCATCCGATCGGCGCTTCCGGCGCACGGATCATCGTCACCTTGCTGAACGCGCTCGAAAAACGCGACATGAAACGCGGTGTGGCGGCGATCTGTATCGGTGGGGGCGAGGGCACTGCGATTGCCATCGAACGGGTGTGATGCGCATTGACTATGCCGATGTCACCGGCCGGCTGACCGCGCTCTGTGCCGGTGAAACGGATGAGATCGCGATCCAGGCCTCGGTCGTGTGTGAGGTGTTTTTCGCCGATGATCGCTTTGACTGGGTCGGGTTCTATCGGAATATCGGCGATGATATCCTGAAGATTGGCCCCTACCAGGGCGGGCATGGCTGTCTGACAATTCCGTTTTCGCGCGGGGTCTGCGGTGCCGCTGCCCGCAGCGGCGAGGTACAGCTCGTGGCGGATGTCGAGGCGTTTCCCGGCCATATCGCCTGCGCCGCCTCGACCCGGTCGGAACTGGTGATCCCGGTCTTTGACGCAAGTGGTGCCTTGCGGTCGGTTTTTGATATCGACAGCGATCAGCCGAATGCCTTTACGCCGTCGGATGTCACGGGCTTGAAGGCCCTCTTGCGGAGTGTGCTTGCCTGACGGAACTCAACCGCTGCAATGCCCGACAATTCTGTCCACGGAAACCGGTTCAGAGAAGACCAGCGGGACCGTGCCACTTGTGTCGATCTCAGGCTCATAGAAAAACCGGAACCCCCCGCCGGGAATTGCATCATCCCCGCGCTGCAATCCCTTGGGCTGCACCCGCAAGATAACCATCCCGGTTTTGCGGATCAGCGAATAGGACAGAACCGCGCCGCCAATCGGATCTTCCGGCAATCGCATGTCATAGCGCCAGCGCAAGCGTTCGGTATCATCACGATACACCTCGCCAACAACGCCCTGCCAGCGGACACTGTTCTTCGAAAAGCGATGGGTCTGCTGCGCGGGGACCAGTTTTCTGAGGTCGCGTTCCGAATAGGGCGCGCTCCAATATTCGGTGATCTTACAGGTCAGCGCCCCGGTCAGCGCAGCTGCCTGCACGCCAAACCCGAGGCCAGACATCACCCCAAGGAGAATCGCCAAATGTCGCCAAGTTGATCCCATAGCCCTTCCTACCCCGAACGGCACCGCCAGCCAAATCACCTTTGATCGAGCGGCCGCGACGGCACCCAGGCATAGCCGTTCTCGCACAGGATATAGGCCTCGCGCAGGCCATGAGGTTTGTCCCTGGCAGGTTCCAGAACCAGGGCGCCTGCCGCTTCGGCCAGGGTGACGGCGCGGTCGGGATCGCTGTCATAGAGGCGGATCTCGATCCCTGCCCCCCGCGCGCCGGCCTCGGGCAATAGCGAAGGCAGCGAATGCGTGCCATAGGTGGCGTCGCTGTGCAGTTGAAACACCTGGTCGCCATAGGTGACGATGGCGAAATCCGGCGTGGCCTGAAATCCCTGCATCCCAAACACAGCCTTCAGAAAAGCCACTTCGGCCAGAACGTCGCGAACCAGAAGATTCAGTCCGATGCCGCGCAAACTGGCCCCGAAAGCAGCCGCCCCCACCGTTTGATAATCCATATCATCCCCCTCTGCCGGGGCCGGATACCCCCGCCTCACAATCCATTTTTCAGCGGCTTTACACAAATTTGACCCAAAGGTCAGATTTTTGTCTTGTCCCTGTCATGGCAACATGAAAAACTTGGCCATGGAAAACAACTCCCCTCCCCCGATTGCCAGCTGGCCCGACTGCGCCGCCGCACTGGTTGCCACCGCGGCAGGCCGCGAACCGGCCGATACCGTCATCCGCAATACCCGCTGGGTCAATGTCCACTCCCGCGAGGTGATTGCCGAAACCGACATCGCGATCCGGGCCGGGCGGTTCGCCTATTGTGGCCCGGATGGCAGCCATACGATCGGCCCGGACACCACAGTGATCGACGCCGCTGGCCAATACGCCATTCCTGGCCTCTGCGACGCCCATATGCATATCGAAAGCGGAATGCTGACGCCGGGCCAGTTCGCCCGGGCCGTGATCCCCCATGGCACCACCACCATGTTCCACGACCCCCATGAGATCGCCAATGTGCTGGGGCTGGAGGGGGTGCGGCTGATGCATGACGATGCCGCGCTGCAGCCGGTGAATATTTTCACCCAGATGCCGTCTTGCGCGCCCTCTGCGCCGGGGTTGGAGACAACGGGGTTTGAGCTTGGCCCCGAAGATGTGGCCGAAGCGATGACCTGGCCAGGGATCGTCGGCCTTGGGGAAATGATGAATTTTCCCGGCGTCGTGGCCGGCGACGACAAAATGCTGGCGGAAATCGCGGCCACCCAGCGTGCCGGCAAAACCGTAGGAGGCCATTACGCCAGCCCCGATCTTGGTCCGAATTTCTCGGCTTACGTCGCCGGAGGTGCCGCTGATGACCATGAAGGCACCCGTGAAGAAGACGCAATTGCCCGCGTCCGTCAGGGCATGCGCGCCATGCTCCGGCTTGGCTCAGCCTGGTATGACGTGAAGGCGCAGGTGACGGCGATTACCGAACAGGGGCTGGACCCCCGCAATTTTATCCTATGCACCGACGATTGTCATTCCGGGACCTTGGTGCATGAGGGCCACATGAACCGCGTCGTCACGCACGCCATCGACTGCGGTCTCGATCCGCTGATCGCAATTCAGATGGCGACCCTCAACACCGCCTGCCATTTCGGGCTTGAACGCGAACTTGGCTCGATCACACCAGGGCGGCGGGCTGATCTGGTGTTGACGGACGACCTGCGGACGCTGCCGATCAACACCGTTTTCGCGCGCGGTCAGAAAGTGGCCGAAGGGGGCAATCTGCTGACCGGGTTGCCCGCCTTCGACTGGCCACCACATGTGCGCGAAACCGTGCGCCTGGGAAAAGAACTGGGGGCATCGGATTTTGCCATTGCCGCCCCGTCCGGCGCCAATTCGGCGCGGGTGAAAGTGATCGGCGTGGTGGAAAACCAGGCCCCGACCAAGGCGCTGCACGCCGAATTGCAGGTGGAGGACGGGCTGGTGGTGGGCGACGAGGCCCGCGACATCTGCCAAATCGCCCTGGTCGAGCGTCACCGGGCCACGGGCAATGTCACCAATGCCTTTGTTTCGGGTTTCACCTACACGGGCAAGATGGCGATGGCCTCGACCGTGGCCCATGACAGCCATCACATGATCGTCGTCGGCACCGACCGCGAGATGATGGCCAGGGCGGCGAACCGTCTGGGCGAGGTTGGCGGAGGTATCACAATCTGGAAGGACGGTGCCGAACTGGCGCTGGTGGAACTGCCCATCGCCGGTTTGATGAGCGACGATCACGCCGAAACCGTCGCCAATAAGGCCGCCAGGATGGTGCAGGCGATGGAGGCTTGCGGCGCAAAGATCAATAACGGCTATATGCAACATTCGCTCCTGGCACTGGTGGTGATCCCCGAGCTTCGGATTTCGGACAAGGGTCTTGTCGACGTTCGCAGCTTTGAAGTGGTGGACCTGTTTGACGAGGTGGATACATGAACCTTCTGATCCCCAAGGTTCCGGCCCCGGAAACCTTCACCGCCCCGGACGCCGCCGTCGCCCGGCTGAACGAGATCTATCAGATCGGCACGGCGCATCTGCGCAAGCATTTCACCCGGATGATGGGGGGCAATCCGCCGGAGGCAAGGGTGCGCGCCTATTACCCCGAGATCCGGATCGAAACCGCCAGCTATGCCCAGATCGACTCGCGCCTGTCCTTTGGCCATGTTGCCGAGCCGGGCGTCTATGCCACCACGGTCACCCGACCGGACCTGTTTCGCGCCTATTTCGCTCAGCAATTGCTGTTGCTGATGGAAAACCACGGGGTTCCGGTCACGATCGGCCTCTCGACGACACCGATCCCGGTCCATTTTGCCATGTTGGGAGCGGCCGAGCCTGAAACCGGCAAGGGCGGTATCGAAACCACCCTGCGGGACCTGTTCGACGTGCCGGACCTGTCCACCACCAACGACGAGATCGTCAATGGCGCAACGCTGGTCGATGGGACCGGTACGCGGCCATTGGCCCTGTTCACCGCGCAGCGGGTCGATTACTCGCTGGCCCGGTTGCAGCATTATACCGCCACCCAGGCCGAGCATTTCCAGAACTACGTCCTGTTCACCAACTACAAATTCTATGTCGATGAATTCGCCCGCTTTGCCGAGACTGTCCTGGCGGATCCGGCCAGCGGCTATACCGAATTTGTCGGCCCCGGCAACATCACCTATGGGCCGGGCGATTCCATTGCCGAGCCATTGATCGCACCGCAAATGCCCGCCTTTCACCTGAAACGGGCCAATGGTGGCGGGATCACCCTGGTGAATATCGGCGTCGGCCCGTCCAACGCCAAGACCGCGACCGACCATATCGCGGTTCTGCGCCCTCATTGCTGGCTGATGCTGGGTCATTGTGCCGGATTGCGGAACACGCAAAATCTGGGCGATTTCGTCCTGGCGCATGCCTATCTGCGCGAGGATCACGTGTTGGATGACGATCTGCCGGTCTGGGTCCCGATCCCGCCCCTGGCCGAGGTACAGATTGCGTTGGAGCAGTCGGTGGCCGAAGTGACGGCCCTTTCCGGGTATGACTTGAAGCGGATCATGCGCACCGGCACCGTCGCCACGATCGACAACCGCAATTGGGAGCTTCGGGACCAATCCGGGCCGGTCCAGCGTCTCAGCCAGTCTCGCGCCATCGCGCTCGATATGGAGAGCGCCACCATCGCCGCCAACGGGTTCCGGTTTCGCGTCCCCTATGGCACGTTGCTATGCGTCAGCGACAAACCTCTGCATGGTGAATTGAAACTGCCGGGCATGGCTTCGGATTTCTACAAGACCCAGGTGGCACGGCATTTGGAGATCGGCATCCGCGCGATGGAAGTCCTGCATGACATGCCATTGGAACGGCTGCATTCGCGGAAATTGCGCAGCTTTGATGAGACCGCTTTCTTGTAAAGGAAACACGTAAGGGGGGGATTCGAATTCGTCAAAATTTCCGCGAAATACGGGGCTGGCGACACGGTTTTAGCCTTGTTTCAAAGGCCAAAAGCCGATCGCGGGCCGATTTTCCGGCGAAATCCCGCCCGAAACGGCCCAAAATGCTGAATATTGGGTGAAAATCGCCTACTAATGATTGAGTTGAACCGCAGCATACAGTTAAATGCGGCCAATCTACCTCTAGGGGCAGTATAACAACAACAGGATGGAATCTATGACCAAACCGATGACCAAGACTCAGCTCGTGGCCGCTCTCGCCGATGCAACCGGCAGCGACAAGGCTTCGGCCAACCGTGCGCTTGAAGCTCTGACCACCATCGTGACCAACGAAGTGGCCGGCGGTGGCGCCGTGACGCTTCCGGGCCTCGGCAAGTTCATGTGCCGCGACCGGCCTGAGCGTATGGTCCGCAACCCGGCCACTGGCGAGCAGTTCAAGAAAGAGGCCGACCGCGTGGTGAAAGTCACCATCGCCAAAGCCCTGAAAGACTCGATCAACGCCTGATCCGGGACTTGCATCCGGTGACATGCCGGAAGATACTTCGAAAGGCCGCCAACCGGGGCGGCCTTTTTTGTTAAGGATGGGAACCATGGACATTCGCGCAGCCCTTATGGGCGTGGCCTTTGTCGTCATGTGGTCCTCGGCCTTCACCTCGGCGCGGGTGATCGTACAATATGCGCCGCCCATCAGTTCGCTGTCCTTCCGGTTCTTTGTCTCGGGCCTGATCGCCATTGCCATAGCGCGTTTTCTGGGCCAGCGCCTGTCGCTCAGCCCGGGGCAATGGCGCGCGACGATTATTTTCGGCATCTGTCAGAACGCGCTCTATCTCGGCTTGAATTTCGTGGCCATGCAATGGATCGAGGCCGGGCTTGCCTCGATCATTGCCTCATCCATGCCCCTGATCGTGGCCTTGCTGTCCTTTATCTTTCTGCGGGAAAGGACGCCGCTTCTGGGCGTGATCGGGTTGGTTGCGGGCTTTGCCGGGGTGGCGCTGATCATGTCGTCGCGGCTTGGCGGCGGGGCGGACCCGTTCGGGCTGATGTTATGCGTGATCGCGGCACTCGCGCTGGCCATTGCGACGCTGATGGTGCGCGGAGCCTCGTCTGGCGGCAATGTCCTGATGATCGTGGGGGTTCAGATGCTGGTCGGGGCGGCGGCCCTGCTGGTGCCCGCCCTGGCGCTTGAGACGATTACGGTGACCTGGACCTGGCAATTGGGTGTCGCGTTTGTCTATACGACGCTCGTGCCCGGCCTCACTGCCACCTGGGTCTGGTTTCTGCTGGTCGGAAGGATCGGATCGACCAACGCGGCCACCTATCATTTTCTGAACCCATTTTTTGGCGTAACCATCGCCGCGGTCATGCTGGGCGAGGCCTTGTCGCTTCGGGATTTTGTTGGTGTGGCCATCATCACCGCCGGAATTCTGGCCGTGCAGATCGCCCGCCGACCGCAAGCTTGAGTATGATTTCTGTTACAGCAGCCTGACACCAATGTGACCCCGCGCGAGGGGTTTGTTCCGTGACAGCCGCCCCTTTCCGCCGATATGTCGGACAGGATAGAAAACGGGACGGGTCATGGAACTGGTATTTGCTTATCTTGCGGGGCTGTTGACGCTGATCAACCCTTGCGTCCTGCCGGTGCTGCCCATTGTTCTTGGCAGTGCGGTTCAGGCCAATCGCCACGGCCCGCTGGCCCTTGCGGCGGGTATGGGGTTAAGCTTTGTCGTACTTGGGCTGTCCGTCGCCCTTCTTGGCCAGTCCATCGGTCTGACCGAAGAGCGGATGGCCCAGATCGGTGCCAGCCTGATGGTCCTGTTCGGCATTGTCCTTTTGGTGCCGCGCCTATCACACGGATTTGAATATGCCACCGCCGGGTTCGCCGCCCGCGCAGACAGGGGATTGGACTCTGTCGACCAAAGCGGCCTCAAAGGGCAGTTTCTGGGCGGCGTGCTTCTCGGAGCGGTATGGAGCCCTTGCGTCGGACCCACCCTTGGCGGCGCCATCGCGCTGGCAGCCCAGGGGGAAAGCCTTTTTCGGGCCGGGTCCATCATGGCCAGTTTCGCCCTTGGTATTGGCACCATCATCATCGCGCTTGGCTATGGCACGCGCCAATTGATCCTGCGCCGGCAAAACGCGATGCGCGCGCTGGCTGAAAAGTCGAAACCCATTATGGGCGCCCTCCTCCTTCTGGTCGGGCTCATGATCCTGTTCAAACTCCACCACGCGATCGAGGCCTGGGCGCTCGACGTTCTGCCATATTGGCTGCAAGACCTCTCGGTCGTGTTCTGAAATTAGAAAGGTAATCCCATGGACAGACGAAATTTCCTGATACTTTCCGGCGCCGCCGCGTTGGTACCCGGCCTGGCTCAGGCCGAGATCAGCGGGCTTGCGTATACGCCCGGCCTTGTGGCCGACCGACTCGCCAAGGGCGAAACCGTCTTTATCGATTTCTACACGGATTGGTGTTCGACCTGCCGCTCGCAGGGGCGCACGATCGAAGCACTGCGCAAGGCGACCCCGGCTTACGACAAGCATATCACCTTTGTGAAGATCGACTGGGACCAGTTCTCAGGAGCCGCCATTTCCAAGAAATACAAGATCCCGCGCCGCTCGACCCTGATCATGCTGAAAGGCGACCAGGAACTCGGCCGGATCGTCGCCGGCACCCGCCGTGACGACATCAAGGCCCTGTTGGACAGCGGACTGCCCAGCAACGCCTGAGGCCACGATGCGGCCGCCCTGAAAGGGTCGGACAAGGGCCATCTCCGCCGTTAAACGCCGAGGTGGCCGATCCGCCCGCCGCCGCTCTCGGCGGTCTTTGTTCCATGGGGAAAAGGCCGCGGCGGCTAGCCGATCTGACCCTGGTTCGAACCCACTTGGCCGCGATGCAAAAGAATATGGTCCAGCATCACACAGGCCAGCATCGCCTCGCCCACGGGGACGGCACGGATCCCGACACATGGGTCATGACGGCCCTTGGTGACGATGGTGGTATCCTGGCCTGATTTGGTGACGGTTTTGCGCGCCTGCAGGATCGAACTGGTCGGCTTCACCGAGAACCGGCAAACAATGTCCTGCCCCGTGGAAATACCCCCAAGTATCCCACCGGCATGGTTCGAGGAATAGACCGGGCCGTTGGGGCCCATCGAAATCTCGTCCGCATTCTCGACCCCGGTCAACTCGGCCGCCGCCATGCCCTCACCGATCTCGACGCCTTTGACCGCGTTGATCGACATGCAGGCAGTCGCGATATCCGTGTCGAGCTTGCCATAAACCGGCGCGCCCAGCCCCGCCGGGGCGCCGCGTACGGTCACTTCGACCACGGCCCCGACCGAATTGCCGTCCTTGCGGAGCGCGCCGAGATAAGCCTCCCATTTCGGAACGGCTCCGGCATCGGGCACCCAGAAAGGATTGGCCTCGATCTCAGACCAGTCGAACGCCGCCCGGTTGATTTTTTGCGGGCCCATCTGAACCATGTATCCGATGATCTCCATCTCCGGCGCCAAGGCCTTCAAGACTTCGCGCGCGACCCCGCCGGCGGCGACCCGCGCTGCGGTTTCCCGTGCACTGGACCGCCCGCCGCCCCGATAGTCGCGAATGCCGTATTTCTGCCAATAGGTGATGTCGGCATGACCGGGGCGGAATTTCTCGGAAATCTCGGAGTAGTCCTTTGAGCGCTGGTCGGTATTCTCGATCATCAGTTGAATGGGCATGCCGGTCGTGACGCCGTCAAATACGCCGGACAATATCCGGACCTGATCCGCTTCTTGCCGTTGAGTGGTGAACTTGTTTTGCCCCGGTTTGCGGCGATCCAGCCAATGCTGCAACATCGACGCCTCCAACGGGATGCCCGGCGGGCAACCATCCACGGTCGCGCCCAGCGCGGGCCCGTGACTTTCGCCCCAGGTGGTGACGGTGAACAAACGACCGAAGGAATTGGTGGACATGGCGGCAGGCTCCTTTGAGGGGCGTTATGCCCCAGCCCGCGGCGCGAGCCAAGAGGGCATCAGCCCCCGCGCACCGGCTTTGGCAGCGAAAGCGCCAGTCCAAATGCCAGCGCTGACAACAGGGTCAGCGTCACAAAGGCCGGTTGGTAACTGCCCAGCACATCGAAGGCGAGGCCGACCAGAACCGGCCCGGTTGCCCCGCCAATTGTGCCCGACAGCAGGATAGCGCCGAATATGGCGCCATGGGCCCGGTTGCCGAACACCCCCGCAACCGTGGGAGAGACCACCGTAAAAAGCCCGCCATGAGCAAAACCATAGGCGGCTATTACCGCAAACAGGAGAGCCTGCGCCTCGGTCACGATCAGGCAACCCAAGCTGGCAGAAAGGATGGCAAGGCACAGGATCAGCGCCAGCCGCCCGCCGATCCGGTCGACGGTCCAACCGACCCCCAGCCGGCCCAGCGCGCTGGCGGCCCCAAGGGTGGACAACAGCAGCGCCGCGCGTGCCGTCGACATGCCCAGATCCATACCATGCACAGCGATGTGGACCGGGACCGAGATCACAGTGACAAAGAACAGGAACTGGATCGACGCCAGCGTCCAGAAAACCCGGCTTCTGCGCGCCTCGGCAAAACTGCTCCCATCCCGATTGCCGTCAACCGAGGCGTTTGATGGCGCGCGTTTCGGGTGCGACATCATCAGCGCGGCCAGCACCAGTATGACCCCCGTCGCGATTCCCAGGACCACCAAGGCCTGTCGCCACCCGAGGCTGGCGATCATCAGCGCTGCCAGAAACGGCAGGACCACCTGCCCGGCGGCCGTTCCGGTCTTGACCACGCCGGACATGATCCCGCGCCGGGCGGAAAACCACCGCGATACAGTCGACAACGTAATGACATCATGCGAGCCCAACCCGATGCCCACGAAGCTCGCAAAGATCAGGAACAGCTGCCAGGGCGCGGTGATCTGTGACATCAGGACAAATCCGATCGCATAGATCGGCCCGGTCACCAGCAAGACCCGCCTTGGTCCGAACCGATCCGCCAGCGATCCCAAAACCGAGGCCATCACCCCCATCATCAGCGTCCCGATGGACGAAGCCAGCGACAACAGCGTCCGCGACCAGCCAAACTCGGCCTCAAAGGCGCTGAAAAACACACCATAGGAAAACAACATGCCGATGATGGCAAACTGGGTCAGAAAAGAGCCCGCCACGATCTGGTATTTCTGCTGCACGCCGATCCCTCCGCCAATACCCAGAGGTCGCCGCCCAGACGGCCCGCGTCAAGTCGAAACCGCAAACGGGCCTTGCCCGCGCCATGCCAGGTGGATAGATTGGGCGACACCTCGGGGTGCCCTACCGGCTGAGATGCATGTTTGCAGACCCGTTGAACCTGAACCGGACAATACCGGCGGAGGGAAGGTATATGGGTCCACTCCCTATCCCCCTTTTCGCCTGTAGCAATTGGAGAGATAGAATGATCCGTTCCCTCACGCTCGCTGCAGGACTGACCCTTGGATCTGGCGCCATGGCGCTGGCCGAGGACAGACCCACCCTGCATGTTTACACCTATGACAGCTTCGTTTCCGACTGGGGGCCGGGGCCCCAGATAGAACAGGCGTTCGAAGACATTTGCGCCTGCGACCTGCAATTCACGGCCACCGGCGATGGCGCGGCTTTGCTCGCGCGATTACAGTTGGAAGGAGCCCGCTCCAAGGCGGATGTGGTCCTGGGCCTTGATACCAACCTGACCGCACGAGCCACGGCCACCGGCCTGTTTGCGCCCCATGGCACGACGCCGGACCTGTCCAACCTGCCAGTTGCCTGGAACGATCCGGTCTTCCTGCCCTATGATTGGGGCTATTTCGCGTTTGTCTATGACCAGACCAAACTCCCTGCCCCGCCGACCAGTTTCAAGGCCCTTGCCGCGGCCCCCGATGACCTCAAGATCGTGATCCAGGATCCGCGGTCCTCGACCCCCGGTCTTGGCTTGCTGTACTGGGTGAAAGCCGCGTATGGCGACCAGTCAGAGGCGGTTTGGGCAGGCCTCGCGCCGCATATCCTGACTGTCACAAAAGGCTGGTCTGAAGCGTATGGACTGTTCCTCGATGGCGAGGCGGATATGGTGTTGTCTTACACCACCTCACCCTCATATCACATCATCGCCGAAGAGGATTTGAGCAAAGCCGCCGCCATCTTTGACGAAGGCCATTACATGCAGATCGAGGTCGCGGCCAAACTTGCCGCCAGCGACCAGCCTGCCCTTGCTGACCAGTTCCTCGCCTTTCTTGTGTCGGACAGAGCGCAATCGGTGATCCCGACGACCAACTGGATGTACCCGGTCATTATGCCCGACGGGGGATTGCCCAATGGGTTCGAAACACCGGTCGCCGCTGGGGACGCGCTTCTGCTGGACCCCGACGAGGCCGAGACCTTGCGCAAACCTGCTCTGGAAGAATGGCGCCGGGTTCTGAGCCGGTAATCCACCATGACCCGCGCCGCCTTTTCACCTTTGGCCCCGGCAAATCTTGCCGGGGTGGCCATTGCTGTGTTTCTGGCGGCGCTGACGCTTGGAACGCTCGCCGTGGTTGCGGTGCATGCTGGCGGAGGCCCGTCAGTCGAGGCCGCCGATTGGGCCGCCCTCCGCTTTACGCTTCTACAGGCGAGCCTGTCTGCGGCGCTCAGCACGGCACTGGCCATCCCGGTGGCGCGGGCGCTGGCCCGGCAAAGCTTTCCCGGCCGGCGCGTCCTGATCCTTTTGATGGGTGCGCCGTTCATCCTGCCGGTGATTGTCGCGGTCATCGGGCTGGCCAGCGTTTATGGCCGCACCGGATGGCTGTCGTCTCTGTCGGTTTGGCTGGGCGGGCCAAGGCTCGACATATACGGCCTGACAGGCGTGGTTCTGGCGCATGTCTTTTTCAATTTGCCATTGGTGACACGGCTGTTGTTGCAAGGCTGGCAGGCCATCCCGGCCGAGCATTTCCGCCTTGCCGCCATGCTGGGCTGGGAGGATGGCGCCATCAGCCGTCACCTTGAACGCCCCATGCTGCGCCAAACCCTTCCGGGTGCCTTTGCGATGGTCTTCCTTTTGTGCTGCGCCTCCTTCGCCGTGGCGCTGATCCTTGGCGGCGGCCCCCGCGCCACGACCCTGGAACTGGCGATTTACCAGGCGTTTCGCTTCGACTTCGATCTGGCCAAAGCGGCTTTCCTCGCGGCAGCCCAATTTGCCATTTGCGCCGGTGCCGCCCTCCTGGCCTGGCGCCTCGCCCGGCCGGTTGGCTTTGGCAGCGGTCTTGATCCACGTTTTGTGCGCTTTGATGGCGGCAATACGAGCGCGAGACTGGTGGACGGCCTCGTCCTGACCGTCGCCGCCCTGTTCCTTTTGGTCCCGCTTCTGGCTGTCGCCCTGAAAGGTCTCGGCGGCTTTGCCACGCTTGGTCCGGCCATCCTGCCGCCACTTCTTCGGTCCATTGCCGTGGCCCTCGGCTCCGCCGCGCTGACGCTGGGAATGGCGATCTTCCTCGGCGGCGCGGTGGTGCGGATGCAAACAACCCGGCCCGGCACAGCCGGATTGGCCGAGGCCAGCGCCTATTTCGCCATCGCAGCCTCCCCCATGGTGATCGGTACCGGACTGTTCCTGGTGATCTTTCCCCTTGCCGATCCGGCCCGCTTCGCCCTGCCGCTCACCGCGCTGGTAAACGCCGCGATGAGCCTGCCCTTCGCGCTGCGCGCCCTGCTGCCTGCCATCCGGCGCGCCCATTCCGATTTTGCGCCCTTGGCCGACAGCCTCGGCCTCACCGGCATCACCCGGTTTCGCCTCGTCACCTGGCCCCGAATCCGCCCGGAGGCGGGTTTTGCCACAGGCCTCGCTGCGGCCTTGTCCATGGGAGATCTCGGCGTTGTCGCCCTGTTTGCCGACCCCGAGGCTGCGACTCTGCCGCTGTTTCTCTACCGCCTGATGGGCAGCTACCAGATGGATCAGGCCGCCGCCGCCGCACTGGTTCTTCTGGCCGCAAGCCTCGCCCTGTTCTGGAGTTTTGACCAAGGGGACCACCACCATGCTGGAACTTGATCATCTGGAACTGCAACAAGGCAGCTTTCACCTCGCCGTCAACTGGTCCCTGGAAACGGGTGCACGCCTCGCCCTGATTGGCCCGTCTGGCGGGGGGAAATCGACGCTGCTCTCCGCCATTGCCGGGTTTCTTCCGCCGATATCCGGCAAGGTCCGGCTCGACGGCGCCGACCTCAGCCCCCTGCCCCCCGGAAACCGCCCCACCAGTCTCCTGTTTCAAAGCCATAACCTCTTCCCGCATCTCACCTGCGCCCAGAATGTTGGCCTCGGCCTCTCTCCGAAACGGCACTTCACAGAAACCGAGAAACAGAAAATCGAGACAGCGCTCGAACGCGCCGGGCTCAAAGGCCTCGGTTCGCGCAAACCTGCCGAGCTTTCCGGCGGTCAACAACAACGCGTGGCGCTGGCGCGGATCCTGTTGATGAACCGCCCAGTCCTATTGCTGGACGAGCCCTTTGCCGCACTCGGGCCGGGTCTGCGGGCCGACATGCTGGACCTCGTCGCCGAAATGCTGCGCGACCGGACCATGACTCTGTTGATGGTGACCCACGATCCCGGGGATGCCGCCCGCATTGCCGATCAGATATCCTTCGTGGATGATGGCATCGCCCACCCGCCAGTGGACAAGGACAGGCTCCTCGCCCACCCGCCGCCCGAGCTGCAAGCCTATCTCGGCACCGCTAGGCCTCTTCTTGGCTGACAATACTCCGGGGTGAATTGGCCAAAGGCCAAGAGGGGCCGCGCCCCTGCCAGTCGTTACCTGTTTGCCCGGCAAATGGTTTGCGGCCCGGCCCGACAGACGAGGATCAAAGACGGGGATCAAAGATCCCGGCTTGACCGAAGCCCCCCGAAACGACAAAGGCGCAACCCCAAAGGGTCACGCCTCGTCAATCTTCGGTGCTAAGCCGCGATCAGGCTTTGCGCTTCGGGCCCGCCCAGAGCTTCTTGTTGGTCAGATACATCAGCGAGGTCAGCAACACCATGAAGGTGATGATCAGGAACCCGGTATGCTTGCGCGTCACCAGTTTCGGCTCGGCCGTCCACATCAGGAACGCCGCGACATCGGCCGACATGTGATGCAAATCATTGGCGTGACCGTCGTCGAATTCCACAAGATCGTCTTCCAGGGGCGGCGCCATTGAAATCCACCCCCCCGGGAAGGCGGTGTTCTCATAAAGGGTTGTCCCCGCCTCTTCCTTTTCTTTGCCGGTATACCCCGCCATCAGCGAGGCAATATATTCCGCCCCGCCCATGCCTTTCAGCAATTGGTTGATTCCAAGACCCGCCGGGCCATGGAACCCGGCACGGGCCTTGGCCATCAGCGACAGATCCGGCGCACCGGCGCCGGTATTGGCCGGGAACTTATCTGCCGGCTTGGCCGGGCGATCCTCGTCCAACTCTGCATCATAGACGTCCCACATGGCGGCATAGGCCTTCATCTGGTCCTCAGCCATCTGCGGCCCGCCTTCGTCCGACAGGGTGCGGAAGGCAACCTGGCGAATGCCATGACAGGCGGCACAGACTTCGGTGAAGATCTTCAGACCGCGCTGCAACTGCAACGGGTCATATTTGCCGAAGGGCCCCTCAAAGGAGAAAGCGAAATCTTCGACATGGGCGTCACCGCCACCGGCGGCAAGCGCACCGGTGGTGCCCAGGCCGAATGCAACGAGTGCTGCGAGTATCTTTGATTTGATCATCTCGTCTGTCCTCTTGTCAGATCATTCAGCCGCAGACGCGTCGGCGTCTTTGGGCGGATAATGCGCGTCGAAATCTTCCTCGATCGTGGCGGGAACCGGAAGCGGGCGTTCCAGAACACCCAGAAGCGGCAGCACCACAAGGAAAAATCCGAACCAATAGGTCGCCCCGATCAGCGAGATCACCGGAACCATGCCTTCGGCCGGCTGTGAACCACACCAGGTCAGGACCAGGAAATCCACCACCAGCAACCAGAACCACCATTTGAACGACGGGCGATACCGGCCCGAGCGCACAGACGATGTGTCGAGCCACGGCGTGAACACCATCACCAGGATCGCACCGAACATGGCCAGAACCCCGAAGAATTTCGCGTCAATGATGCCGTTGGTGATGAAGCTGACGAACTGCACCGCCCAGACATCGCCGGTGAAGGCGCGCAGGATGGCGTAGAAGGGCAGATAATACCATTCCGGAACGATATGCGCCGGGGTCACCAGCGGGTTCGCCTCGATATAGTTGTCCGGGTGGCCCAGATAGTTCGGCTGGAAATAGGCGAATGCAAAGAACGCGATCAGCACCACACAGAGTGCAAACAGGTCTTTCACCACGAAATACGGCCAGAACGGCAACGTGTCTTTCTCGGCCTCGGCTTTCGAGCCGCGCCGCACCTCAACCCCGGTGGGGTTGTTATTGCCGGTCGAATGGAAGGCCCAGATGTGCACAATCACAAGGCCTGCCAGAACAAATGGCAACAGGTAATGCAGCGAGAAGAACCGGTTCAGCGTCGCATTGTCGACCGCCGGTCCACCCAACAGCCAGGACTGAATGGTATCGCCAACCAGCGGGATCGCCGAGAAGAAGCCGGTGATCACGGTCGCGCCCCAGAAGGACATCTGACCCCATGGCAGAACATAGCCAAGGAAACCGGTGGCCATCATCACCAGATAAATCAGCATACCGATGATCCAGGTGATTTCACGCGGCGATTTATAGGACCCGTAATAAAGACCCCGGAAAATGTGCAGATACACCGCAAAGAAGAACAGCGAAGCGCCATTCGCGTGCAGATATCGCAAGGCCCAGCCCGCGTTCACGTCGCGCATGATATGCTCGACCGAGTCGAACGCCATGTCGACATGCGGCGTGTAATGCATGACCAGCACGATGCCGGTCACGATTTGCAGCACCAGGCAGAATGCCAGGACAATGCCCCAGATCCACATCCAGTTCAGGTTCTTCGGCGTGGGGATCACCAGGGTGTCATAGATGAGGCTGACCACGGGCAGACGCTCGTGAAGCCATTTTTCGATGCCCGTTTTGGGCTCGTAATGATCGTGCGGAATACCGGCCATTTCCGAGTCTCTCCTTATCCGAGCTTGATCGTTGTGTCGTTGATGAAGGCGGCGGTCGGAACCGGAAGGTTCTCAGGCGCCGGGCCTTTGCGGATACGACCCGACGTGTCGTAATGCGATCCGTGGCAAGGGCAGAACCAACCGTCGAAATCGCCGGCATCGCCGAGCGGCACACAGCCGAGATGGGTGCAAACCCCCATCATCACCAGCCATTCGCCAGACTCGTCGAGCGAGCGGTTCGCGTCCGACGCATCCGCGTCCGGGTTGTTGTCATTCCGGGCGCTGCCATCGGGCAGATCGTCCAGCGATACGTCGCGCGCCGCCTCGATCTCTTCCGTGGTCCGGCGGCGGATGAACACCGGCTTGCCGCGCCACTTGACCGTGATCTGCGTGCCGGGTGCGATATCGGAAATATCCACTTCGATTGCCGCAAGGGCCAGAACGTCTGCCGACGGATTCATCTGATCGATCAGCGGCCAAACGGCCGCCCCGGTCGCCACCGCTCCGGTGGCTGCGGTCGCCACGTAGAGGAAGTCCCGGCGGGTGCCTGCGTTGTCTTCTGCATGAGACACGAGATTCTCTCCTTTGCCCGGCCTGAAAAACAGGCCAATATTACCTCTGACCCCGACGAATTTCGGGGCTTCCCGCGCGGTTACTACACATCAACATCGCCAAGGTCCAGCGGACAATCGGGCGCAGAATGAGAGAAAACTTGAAATATGCGTCTGGCTGCCTATGAGCCCGATATCGCCGCCAATCTTGGGGCGATGATCCGAATCTCCGCCTGCATGGGGGTTGGGCTCGATGTGATCGAACCTTGCGGCTTTCCGCTTTCGGCCAAGGCGGCGCGGAGGGCAGCGATGGATTACATTGACCTCACTGACATGCAAATACATGATTCATGGGCATTTTTTCAAAGATCCTACCCAAGTAGCCGCCGGGTTCTCCTGACAACTGAAGGGGCTGAAAACCTGTATCAGTTTCGGTTTCAAGCCGACGATATCCTGTTGGTGGGGCGCGAATCCGCAGGGGTGCCCAGCGCCGTTCACGCCGCCGTTGACGCCCGGATCCGGATTCCGATGCCCGGAGGCGGCAGGAGCCTTAATGTCGCGGTCTCGGCTGCCATTGCCTTGTCCGAAGCCGGTCGCCAACTGGGGCATATGACATGATCAAGGGACGGATCAGCGGCAGGATGCGCGGACGGGCGATTCTGGCCGGACTGGTCCTGACCGCTTTGGTGGCCGAAAAATCGCCCGAGGCTCTGGGGACCGCCTATCAGATCTCGCTGCCGGTGATGGCGCTCGGCTGTGCCGCGACCAATGGCTCAGCGGGCGAGTATCTCATTCGTTATGTCGCGCAATGGAGCGTGGTTCAGGGCTCCAAGCACGCCCTTGGCGAAACCGAGATCAACGCCCGGCCCCGTGGCGGGATCCACGGAATGCCCTCGGGCCATACGGCGACGGCGGTTTTCGGGGCTTCGCGGCTCGTTCATGAATGCATTGCACGCCAGCCGGTGATCAAGGGGCTGGTTCTGCTCAGCGCCGGTTTCGTCGGCAGCAGCCGGATCGAAACCGGATGGCATGATATCTGGCAGGTTCTGACCGGCGCTTTGATCGGCTGGGGCGGCGATCGCCTGTTCCGGCGCCGGTTGCGCCGTTGGTGGCAGGCGCGACAGCACTCAAAGCTGACCCAGTGACGCCTGTCGCGATTGACAGGACACAACCAAAATGCACCACCGCTTTGGATTTTTGATTTCACGAACTGTCATTTCACGAACTGTCATCGTCTGGACCTTTCGCGCCACATGCCGCAGCGCCCCGACGCAGACTGAAACCCCGGCGCAAAAAAAGCGGCGCCCGATGGACGCCGCCTTTGACATTGCATGAAGCGAAAACCGCGGGGCTTAGTCCGCAGATTCGGCTTCGGGCATTTCCGAGAAGGTCGCAAGATACGCGACGACATTCGCCCGGTCCGCGTCCTTTTTCAGCTTCAGCGTCATCTTGGACTTGGCCTTCCCATCGTCCAGATATTCTTTCAGAAAAGCATTCGGGTCTTCGATGAATTCCTGAATAAGCGCTGCGTCCCAGACCAGACCAGCCTCGCCCGCGGCGATCATTGACTTGGAATATTTGAAACCCTCCACCGAGCCAGCGGCACGGCCGAACAGGTTGTTCAGGACCGGGCCGGACTTACTCTTGGCGCCTTCGCCGACCTGGTGACAGGCTTTGCATTTCTTGAAAGTCTTTTCACCTTTTGCAGCGTCACCATCGCCGCCATGCCCGCCTGCAAAAGCCGCAGGAGCCGCCAGAGCAAGCGCGGTAAGAATTGTCAGTTCCTTGATTGGGAAACGCATCTTTTTTCCTTTCATACATCCGTTTTTTCACTTCGGGCCCGACCGGAAAGATCGGGGAAGATTTGCCGCAAAATTCCATACTCGCGAAGGGATTGCAAACGGGCAAATTGGCACATTGTCGAGGTCACAAAATGGGCCAGAGATCGCGGGCCTCCAAAACCTCGCGCAACAGGACGCAATCGTCGGTCATCAGCCCGTCGACACCAAGGTCGATCAGTCGCGTCATCTCGGAATGGTCGTTGACGGTCCAGACATGAAGTTTCATTCCCATTTTGTGGGCACGGGCCAGAGTCGTCCCCGTCACCACCGGAATTCCTTTATGTTGAACCGGCAATTGGGCACAATTCGCCCGTCGCCGCATTCTCAGCCCCAGCCATGACCCCAGAACGAACTGCGCGGCCGATCCGGTCCCGAGGCTATGGGCGACATCTCCCCCCAATTCCGCCAGAACCCGGCGGATGCGGCCATCCGAAAAGGATCCGATACAGACCCGCGCCTGCGCCTCCATCCGCTCGATCAGCGCTGAAAGCGGCGCAACCGAAGCTTCCGTCTTGGCGTCAATATTGAACCAGCAGTCAGGGAAGGCCTCCATCGCCTCGTCAAGCCGCGGCAAGGGTTCCGTTTGGCCGGTTTTCAAACCTGCGATTTCAGCATCGTTCAAATCGGCGATCTGGCCGGGCCGGCCTGTCAGCCGGGTGAGATCGCGATCATGAAAGATCCAGAGCGTTCCGTCTCTTGAGGCCTGAACATCGGTTTCAATCACGCGAAACCCCAGGTCATACGCCGCCTGAAACGCCGCGATCGAATTTTCCGCCGCCAGGAGCCCGGCCCCCCGATGGGCAAAGGGCAATATCGGAACTTCCTGGATCAGCGCGTTGAATGACAGCATGCGTCCCCCGGGCCCAGATCTTGACCGAATTAAGGGCCGATTCGACCATCGCCGCAACCGGGACGCCCGAGGCGATGGTTTTGATGGCGATGTTTTTGATCGTGCCACCCCTCCCGAACCGACAGGCTCATATTTCGAAGGGCGTTCCGATCCTGGCCTGTCTTCGGAGGACCAATCGGCTTCAGCGCGGCTCACCCTCGCTTGACGCAGCGCAGGGATCTCCTAGACTGCCGGATTCGACAAAACCCATATAACATTTTGATTTAATTTGGTTTTTGGTGCGGGCGGTGGGAGTCGAACCCACACGGGCATACGCCCAACAGATTTTAAGTCTGGTATGTCTACCATTCCATCACGCCCGCATCCGGCGTTGGCCTTCTATTTCCGGTATCCGGCCAAGCTCCGGCCTGACACCAGCCTTCTTCTCGCAACGCCTTGTTCCGGTTGCATTTTACCAGATGTGCGCCGCGAGGCCAGACTGCGAAACAGGGTCAAGACCTCCACGCCGACGGCGAGGCGACATTACTGTCTCTGGCCCCGGTGTAAAGTCTGGGAATCGCAGGCGCCGCTTCATGCTGGACGGGACGGCATTTTCTCGTATTCTTGGAGGATCTTTTTTCTTTTCAAAAAGTCGCGAAATATCCGATGTCTTATTTTGACAATATCCGAACTTTCGTACGCGTCTACGAACTGGGGTCGATGTCGGCAGCGGCTCGGGATCAGCGGATTTCACCGGCTGTGGCTTCGGCGCGGATTTCACAACTGGAGGAAAAGCTTCAGGTCCGCCTGTTTCAACGCACCACGCGGATGCTGAAGCCGACCGAACAAGGTGAGATCTTTTTCATTGGCGCCTGCCGGATACTGGAGGCGATCGAGGCCGCCGAGGCCGAAGTCAGCAATGTCACCAGCACACCACGCGGCACGATCTATGTCTCGGCCCCGCTTGGCCTGGGGCGCCGGCTGATCGCGCCGGAAGTGCCCGCGTTCAAAGACATCTATCCTGAGGTCGATGTTCGGCTCCGCCTGTCAGACC
>Ga0070726_10000779_pt1 | contig 36156 bp, 31 predicted proteins | sample tdAd471_FD_67275 | JGI IMG/M metagenome (GOLD analysis project Ga0070726, IMG submission 67275) | Marine sediment microbial communities from the Atlantic coast under amendment with organic carbon and nitrate - tdAd47.1 | ecosystem: Environmental > Aquatic > Marine > Coastal > Sediment | place...
CCGACAGCGGAGAGCTGCAGGTCAGAGACGGTGTAGTAGAAGATCGCACCATTGATACGCGCGCGACCGCCCATCGGCTCGGCCTTGAAGCCGGCTTCCCAGGACAGGGAGGTTTCGCTGTCTGCGGTCGACGGAGACGCGAAGAAGGCGACGTCACGGGCCTGGATCGTCGGGCCACGGAAGCCGCGAGCGACGCGGGCGTAGACGGCCAGATCGTCCTGCAGATCGTAGTATGCGGACAGGTCCCAGGAGACCTGCTCGTCAGAGACTTCGACCGGCGCTTGCGGGATCACGGACTGACGGACGACGAGGTCCTTCTCGTCATTCGTGAAGCGAATGCCGCCAGCGATTTCCAGGCGATCGGTGGCCTGGTGGGACGCTTGGGCGAAGACGGACCACAGCTGGTTGCCGTGACGGACGGTCGTCGTCGGCGGGAAGATGTTGTCCGGGTCAGACGTGGTGACGGCGAAATTGCTGTCGAACAGGTAGGCGCCGACCTGCCAGGTCGTCGTCTGGTCGTCCGCAGAGGCCAGGCGGAATTCCTGCGTGTACTGGTCGAGGAAGTCCAGGGAGTCCTGAGTCTGGGACGGGAAGGGGATGAAGCCCGGGCCGGTGACCATGTTGCCGCCATCGATATCGCCGAGGGAGCGGCCATTGGCGCTCTCATAGCCGGAGATGGAGGTGAGGGTCATGCCGCCGTCCAGATACCAGTTCAGCGTGGCGCTCGTGCCCCAGCCGTCATAGTTCTGCGGGTTGTTGTAGGCGCTGTCGAAATAGACCGCATCGCGATCGAAATTGCCGTTCAGCGCGTTGGAGCCCGGCGTCAGGATGTTGGCGCGGAAGATGGCGGACGTGCCAGCCAGCGAACGGGCGTGGACGTTGAACAGGGCGTCGAAGCTTTCGTTCGGCGTGTACATCAGCTGCGCACGGCCGGCCCACTCGCGGTGGCCGCCCATGGCGTTGTTGATGCCGAGAAATTCATTGTCGATCCAGTCACCGCGGTTCTGCGTCATCACGGAGAGACGGCCGGTCAGCACGTCCTCGATGATGGTGCCGCCGATGGCGCCTTCAACATTGACCGTTTCCAGCGTGCCGACCGTTGCGGCCATATAGCCTTCGGTTTCAGCCGTCGGACGGTTGGAGGTGAAGGCGATCGTGCCGGCCGTCGTGTTGCGGCCGAACAGCGTGCCCTGCGGGCCGCGTGCGACTTCAACCTGCGCGACGTCGAACAGCGGGAAGCTCTTCAGGATCACGTTTTCCTGGACGATGTCGTCCATGATCACGGAGACCGGCTGGGAGGCTGCCAGGTCGAAATCGGTATTGCCGAGACCGCGGATGTAGAAACGCGGCGCGACACGGCCGTTGGAGCTCTCTGCATAGAGGCTCGGGACGCGGGCTGCGAGCGTCAGGATATCGCCACCGGCTTCCGTGTACGGCGCGAGTTCTTCACCCGAGGCGGCCGTGACGGAGTTCGGCACGTCCTGGATGTTTTCAACGCGACGCGTCGTCGTGACCGTGATCACGTCGAGAGCGGCATCGGACTGAGCGAAAGCCGGAGCGGCGGTCGCGGTGGTGAGGGCGGCAAGGCTGGCGCCGGCCCAGAGCAGAGTTTTCTGCATGGAAGAGGTCTTCATGAGCAAGGGTTCCAAGATCAACCGTTAGCATGGCGCGGCACCCTGATCCCCAAATTTGCCAGGACACCGCGATCGACACGCGCTCCGTTAACGGATGTTGCAGTGCGATGACAGGGGCCCGCCAGTGTCAATCATGCTTTATTTTTCGGGTGTGGATTGTGTGCATCAGGTTTGTGGTGCACGCGAAAGCGCCCGTATTGTGCAATGCAGCATTAAAACAGAGGTATAGTCCGATTTGCGCCGGTTTGCAGAAAGCTGTGGATGGATTTGCGGCGGGCGGGCCGGGATTGGGCGATGATGGCGGATCAACTTCCACCACAAGCGCTTGGGCTATGAAGCCTCAAAAGATTTCTCACTCGGGCTGATACCTCGCAATATCGACGCAATGGCAGTATTCAACTGCCAGGGTCGGCAATCGTGCCCGCGAGCACTTCGGTGCCCATGAATGTGGCGGGCGCGATATCAGGAAAGTGAGTGTGGAGGATGATTTACCTGGGTGGCTATATAACCGCGGTAGCAGCGACAATATCGATTCAGCTTCTCGTGTACGATGTGAACCATCTCACTCGATTTGCTGGTGACTTTGGTGAAGGCGCTGTTGTGGACGGCGAAGTGATGCAGGTGATACCAGATTGCACCGAAGCGCTGTTTCGCGAATTTCAGGGGTATGCAGAGGTCGGTTGGTACTATTTTCACATAGTACAGGCCGAGAGCCATGTTGATGTTATCGCACGGATGAAAGAGCCTGGGCTCTTGTCAGAGACAGACAATTCTTCGCATTCCGGGCGTGAGTTCCGGTGCCACTTCGTTGTCGAGCCAGTGGGGCATTACTTGCGGCTAGAGCACGTTGAAGAGCGTTGAGGCATATAACCTAAGCCCCACCAGCCCCTCACTTGTTTCGAAAGACTGAGCCTTTCCAGGCCCATGGGTCAAGCTCCGGCGCGTCTGGAGCCGACCAAAGCAAGTGGGCTGATTGCCGGTAAAGCTCGCTTTTTGCTCAAATTAATGTCCGTATTGACCACAGAATGATCGCAGCGGTGATCGTGAGATAAGCAGGCAAGCCAAACCGATCATAGAACGGTCGTCGTGCTCTGGTGGCGGTGTCGTTGCAAAGTCTAGCTTCAGAAATCACCGAACGCATAATCATCCGCAAAAGAAGGCCAACTCCCGGCGCAATCCCTAGCGGAACCGCTGGAGGAAGCGACGCAAAACCGAAGCTGTATGCGCCAAAACATGCATATCCGATCAAAACAAGTGCGGTGATGATGTTGACCGCCGCCAGGTCGATCTCGGGAATGTCGTAGACTTTCCTCCCTCCTCCGAAAGAGAAAAGCTTCACGTGCTCGTCCGACACTATACGCCTCCAACTGACCTAAGCCCCACCAGCCCCTCGCTTGTTTCGAAAGACTGAGACTTTCCGGGTCCATGGGTCAAGCTCCGGCGCGTCTGCCGCCGGTGGTGCGAGGGACTGCCGAGGCGGGCTCAGATCACGGCTTGCTGTTGCCGCCAATACTGCCCAGATGGCTCTCCCCACGCCCGGCGGCCAGTTCTTCCTGGCGCTCGCGTTCGGCATAGCGGGCCTGGTCTTCGGCGGAGCGTTTGTCGTGGCAATAGGGGCAGGAGGATCCGGCGACGAAATGCTCTGACCTCAGATCTTCCGGACCGAGCGGTTCGCGGCAGGCGTGGCAGATCGTGTAGTTGCCCAGTTCCAGCCCGTGCTTCACGGCGACGCGGCGATCGAAGACGAAGCATTCGCCTTCCCAGAGGCTTTCGTCCTGGGGAACGTCCTCGAGATATTTCAGAATGCCGCCCTTGAGGTGATAGACTTCGTCGATGCCCTCATTCTTGACGAAGGCGGTGGCCTTCTCGCAGCGGATGCCGCCCGTACAGTACATGGCGATGCGGGCATTCGGACGGGTCTCGCGGAACTGGCGGAACCACTCCGGAAACTCGCGGAAATTCGTGGTGTGCGGATTGATGGCGCTCTTGAAAGTGCCGATCCGGATCTCGTACTCATTGCGCGTATCAATGGTCACGACATCATCGGCGGTGATGAGGTCATTCCAGTCTTCAGGCTCGACATAGGTGCCCACGACATCATTCGGATCGACCCCGGGCACACCCATGGTGACGATCTCCTTCTTGAGCCGGACTTTCATCCGCAGGAAGGGCTGATCGTCGGCCCAGCTTTCCTTGTGCTCAAGGGTGTCAAAACCGGGCAGGGCGCGCAGGAAGGCGAGGAGGGTGGCGATGCCCTCTGCGGACCCGGCGACCGTGCCATTGATCCCCTCGCTGGCCAGCAGCAGCGTGCCGCAGATCCCGTTCTCCTCGCAGACAGACTTGATGCGCGATTGCATCGCCGCATCGGCGGTGAGGGGCGCGAAATGATAGAGCGCGGCAACGGTATAGCGAGGCATGACGGATCCTTTCCGCGTCTCCATACCAAAACTGGGGAGATCCGGCAGGCGGGAGGCGCAGCGCTCTTGCAGTGCACCGTCCCGCCCGTGTCCGGTTTTACTCGCCCTCGGCCAGCATGGCGTCGTCGGCGTCTTCCATCGGGATGATGAAATGGCTGTCGTCGAACGCGTAGGCCGCGGCCGGCATGCTGCCGCGCGCCGGGGCGACTTCCAGGCTGTACAGGCTGGAGGAGCACTGGCCCGGTGCCGGCGGCATGGCCCGGTTGAACACCATCAGGCCGAGATGGTCGAAGGCCCCGGTATCAATCTCGCCGCTGCGGCCCAGCGGCAGGACCTCGATACGGCCATTGCGCTGCCCGAGTGCGAAGAGTTCGAGATCGGCGTCGGAGGTCAGGGAGATGGCGAAGCGACCGTCCATGTCCAGGGCGATGTAGTTCGCGGCCAGCTCCTGCGGGCCGGACTTCTGGGTCCACACGCCGGGACCTTCCAGCCAGTGCGCCAGGGCGACGGTGCGCGGGAAGTGTTCCGCCAGATCGTAATCGAGCGCGTAGTTCTGGGCACGCCAGCGCTGGATCGTGTCGGGAATGGTGGTGCCGACCTCGGCGAGCGTCACTTCGAGGGTTTCGAAGCCGTCATGCTCGACAGCGTTTTCCCAGATGCGGCGGACAATCTCCTCGCCATGCACATCGGCCATGGACTGGAGCAGGGTCCACTGGGAGTAGTCATACCCGTCTTCGGTCGTGGTCCAGCACAGGCCCGGCGTTTCGAAATCGGTCTCGGTATAGTCTGTGGCGTCCTGGTGGTGACCGACAGTGGCGGTCTCGATCCAGGAGGCGGTGGACTCGTAGAGCCAGTCGAGACCTTCCTCGCCGTCATAGCCATACTGGACGACGTGGGCGAATTCATGCGTCGCGGTGGCGCGCATCAGACTGTCGACCGGGGCGGGTTTGTCGAAACCGGCAAAGTCGTTCTCGATGACGAAGACGGCGCGGGAGGCGAGGTTTTCGCGGACATCGGAAGTCTGCGGATTGTCGAACATGGACTCGACCGGATAGGTCACGCCCATTGAACCGCCGGCATCGACGATGAAGGCGCGGTAGAGCCCGTCGCTGTCGCGGACCGGCTCGGCCCAGCCCATGCGGTTGAGCTGTTCGTCGAGGGCGTGCTGCAGCGCATCGCCCACGGTCACGGCATAGGCATGCGTCGTCGCATCCTCCCCGCTCAGCGTGTAGGAGACGATGAAGTCCTCGGTCTGGATGGTCTCGACGGCGCCGCTGAGATGGACGATGCGTTCGCGCACCTCGTTCAGCGTATCGACGACGGACGCATCCACATCCATCAGCACCAGCTCATAGCGCCCCGAGGAGGCGCCGTCGCGATAGCGGTCGATGCGCACGGTATAGGTCCCGGCCTCCGGCGCCGTATAGGCGATCGCCGAATTCAGGCTGCCATCGCCGCGGTCGTCATTGAGCGCGACGGGGTGGCCGTCCGGATTGTCCAGGCGCAGCACCGTGTCGAGATCGCCCTCCACCGTGTCCGACATGGCGAACAGCGTCTGGCCGCGGGCCAGGTCGACGGTGACGGTGCGGAAGGTCGTGCCGTCATCGAGCGCGTCCGTATAGCGGGCGATTTCAGCCCCCTCGATGGACGAGAAGTCGAACGGCGCCTGGGCGTAGGGATCGAGGGCCAGGGAGAGGACGACATCGCCGGACTGGTCGCCGCTGAAAGAGCCCACGCGGACGGTAAAACTGCCAGTCTCGACCGGCTGGAAAACGAGTTGGGAATTCAGGCTGCCATCGCCGCGATCATCATTCTGGGCCACCACGCGGCCGGTGCTGTCGATGAGGGAAAGCGTGGTATCGAGCTCGTCGGAAAGAGCCATCGTCGTGGCGACGAAAATCTCGCCCGCCGGAATCTCGACCGACACGTCTGCCGTGTCGCCGCTGAGCGTGACAATGCGGTCTTCCAGCGTCGTTGCGCTCTCGGACAGACCGGAATCGAAGCCTTCGCGCACATGCACGCGATAGCTGCCTGAGGCACCGCCATAGCCGGAAACGGCGGCGGTGTAGGTGCCGTCGACCGGTGCCATGATGACAAGGCGGGAGAGCAGGTCCCCCGGGCCGCGATCATCATTCTCGGCAAGCTGGCGACCATCGGGGCCGATCAGGGCCAGGACCGTATCCAGACCGGTCTCGGAGGAGGTGGAGATCGTGTAGACCTGGCCGGCGCGGAGGTCGAAAGTGATCCCGCCCTTCGGCGCGTCGTCTCCGACTTCGCCGTCATAGACGTCTTCCCGGACCGGTGTCGGGGCGGGGCGGTCCGCAGAAGCGGCAGCCGGGGCCGGATCATCCTGAACCGTCCCGCTGGCGGGGCCTGTCGTCGCATCGCAGGCAGCCACACTCAAAAACGCAATCGTCAACCAGGCCAGGCGCATCCTATCCCCCATGCACAACAACCGGCTCGTCCCGAACCGGCTTCCCGGTAACCGGAATAGACCGCATTCGGTTGCGCAACAAGCCTGAGGGAGGCGCGGATGCGCCCGCCTGGAGGACCTAGACCAGTTCTTTCAGCGTCTCGGCGTTGAAATCGGACAGCTCGTCGAGACGGCCATCGCGCACCTTCGCCGCCCATTCCGGGTCATTGATCAGGGCGCGGCCGACAGCGACCAGGTCAAACTCGTCGCGTTCGAGACGTTCCATGAGACCGTCCAGGGAGGACGCGGCGGAGCCTTCGCCCATGAAGGAGCCGAGGAAATCGGAATTGAGGCCCACCGAGCCGACCGTGATGGAGGGCTTGCCGGTCAGCTTCCGGGTCCAGCCCGCCAGGTTGAGGTCTGACCCGTCAAACTCCGGAATCCAGAAGCGGCGCGTCGAGGCGTGGAAAATATCGACACCGGCATCGGAAAGCGGGCCGAGGAAGGCTGCGAGCTCGTCCGGCGTCTGGGCCAGTTTCGCGTTGTAGTCCTGCTGTTTCCACTGCGAGAAGCGCAGGATAAGCGGCAGATCTGCCGGGATTTCGGCGCGAACGGCGCGAATGATCTCCTGGACCAGCGTCGTGCGGGCTTCCAGCCCGCCGCCGAAACGGTCATCGCGCTGGTTCATGCCGTCCCAGAAGAACTGGTCGAGCAGATAGCCGTGGGCGCCGTGCAGTTCGATCGCATCAAAGCCGATCCCGGCCGCCGCCTTGGCTGCCTTGGAGAAGGCGGAAATCGTGTCGGCAATGTCCTCGGCGCTCATCGGTTCGCCGACCTGTTTGCCATCGGGCAGGATGCCGGACGGGCTGTCGGAGGCGGCGTCCGGGTTCGGGCCGGTGCCCGGACGACGGGCCAGGCCAACATGCCAGAGCTGCGGAGCGATCTTGCCGCCTGCGGCGTGGACGGCGTCGACCACCGTCTTCCAGCCCGCCAGCGCGTCGTCAGCGTGGAAATTCGGAATGGCCGGGTCGAAGCTGGCGCCCGGACGATCCACCGTCGTGCCCTCGGTGATGATCAGCCCGACCGCATTGGCCGCCCGGCGGCGGTAATACTCGACCACCTGATCATTCGGCACACCGCCCGGGCTCTTCTGACGCGTCATCGGCGCCATCACGATACGGTTGGACAGGGAGAGCGAGCCCAGCGAGAAGGGCTGGAACAGGGCTTGGGTCGACGTCATGGGGAAGAATCCTTGGCTGTGCACATTTTGTGTCTGCGCCGAGACTTAGGGTCTGTCGCGAATGAGTTCCAGAGGGGAGGCGCGTTTATCCTTCCGCCGGAGCTACGGGGATGGATCGCCGTGCGCCCCCTTCGACCTCTGCTTTGCAGGGCTCGCTTCCCCCATCGGGGAAGAAAGATTGCTGCCGCGCTTCTCCGCCTCAGCGAGCGAACTCGTACACTCGCCTCTCTGCTCTTTGACGGTGTGACACGCCAGTCTCTTCCCGTGTGAGAGGCGTATGGCAGGGACAATGGACGCGCTATCCGGACAAAACCCGATCAGCGTCAGCGGGTTAGTCGGGCCAATCCGTCGACCTGATCCGTTGGATGTAGTCGTCGTAGTAGGAGACGAATTCGCCATCCGGCAGCCAGAAAATTCCGGTGCGCGCAGAAAGGAGACAATTCAGAAGGGGGAAGTGGCGGAGAGGATGGGATTCGAACCCACGGTACGCTTTTGGCGCACACTCCCTTAGCAGGGGAGCGCCTTCGACCACTCGGCCACCTCTCCACCTGCGGGTTTAAATCGGGGGGCGGCTTCTATCAAGGCCCGGTTGCGGTTTGAAAGCGGGTTATTGCAGGCGGGCCGTACGGGGTATGAAAAAGCCCGGGACCGATTGGCCCCGGGCTTTGCTTTCGCAGAAGCTGCGAGGTCGATCAGAAAAACGCCTGAAGACCGGTCTGGGCGCGGCCGAGGATGAGGGCGTGAACGTCGTGGGCGCCTTCATAGGTGTTTACGGTTTCCAGATTGACCATATGGCGCATGACCTGGAATTCCTCGGAAATCCCGTTGCCGCCATGCATGTCCCGGGACATGCGGGCGATGTCGAGGGCCTTGCCGCAATTATTGCGCTTGACGATGGAGATCATCTCCGGCGCGGCCTTGGCTTCGTCCATCAGGCGGCCGACGCGCAGGGACGCCTGCAGACCCAGGGAAATCTCGGTCTGCATGTCCGCCAGCTTCTTCTGGAAAAGCTGCGTCTGGGCGAGGGGCTTGTTGAACTGCTTGCGGTCGAGACCGTATTGGCGGGCCGCATGCCAGCAGAATTCTGCCGCACCCAGCGCGCCCCAGGAAATGCCATAGCGGGCGCGATTGAGGCAGCCGAACGGGCCTTTCAGGCCGGAAACATTGGGCAGCAGGGCGTCTTCGCCGACCTCAACCCCGTCCATGACGATCTCGCCGGTGATGGAGGCGCGGAGGGAAAGCTTGCCGCCAATCTTTGGCGCGGAGAGGCCCTTCATGCCTTTTTCGAGGACGAAGCCGCGGATCTTGCCTTCATGGGCGTCCGACTTGGCCCAGACGACGAAAACGTCCGCAATGGGCGAGTTGGAGATCCACATTTTCGAACCGGTCAGACGGTATCCGCCGTCGATCTTCTCGGCGCGGGTTTTCATGCCGGCCGGATCAGAGCCGGCATCGGGCTCGGTCAGGCCGAAACAGCCGATCCATTCGCCGGAGGCGAGTTTCGGCAGGTATTTCTGGCGCTGGTCCTCGCTGCCATAGGCGTAGATCGGATACATGACCAGGGAGGACTGGACCGACATCATCGAGCGATAGCCCGAATCGACACGCTCGACCTCGCGGGCCACGAGCCCGTAGGCGACATAGCCCAGACCGGCACCGCCATAGGCTTCCGGCACGGTGCAGCCGAGCAGGCCGAGTTCGCCCATCTCCGTGAAGATGGCCGGGTCGGTGTGTTCGTCACGATAGGCGTCGATGATGCGGGTCTGCAGCTTGTCCTGCGCATAGGCGCGGGCGGCATCGCGGACCAGACGCTCTTCCTCGGTCAGCTGGTCATCCAGGCGGAACGGGTCCTCCCAGTCGAACGTGGACAGATCCGGGGCGTCCTTGGCTTTCAGCGGGCTCATATCGTTCATCCTGTCTCTCCCTCGTGCCCGTCGCGGCGGGCCTCTTTCGAGGAGTGGTATCATCTCAAGGCGGGCACAAGACAAGCCTTGTTGTGCAACAGGTCGCAGCGGTCTGCGGATTTGCGCGCCGTCCAAAGCGCGCTAATGCTGTCAGCAAGAGGGGAAGGCCATGACAAGCGACAATCTTTTGGTGCTGGCAACGCTGATTGCCTACAAGCTGGTTCTGGTCGGCGTGGGGATCTGGGCGTCCCGGCGGACCCGGACGGAAAGCGACTTCTTCATTGCCGGTCAGGGGCTGGGGCCCTGGGTATCCGGCCTGTCCTATGCGGCATCCACGTCCTCGGCCTGGGTGCTCCTCGGCTTCTCGGGCTTCGTCTATGCGAGCGGACTTTCGGCGCTCTGGATGGTGCCGGGAATCTGGGCTGGCTATGTCGTGGTCTGGCTGGTGTTCGGGCGGCGACTTCGCGAAGAAACTGCGGCGCGGGGGCATGTCACCCTGACCGACTTCGCCGCGGCGGGCGCAAATGACGGCATGAAGCGAATAATCGCGATTACAGCCTCAATTCTCATCGTTTTCTGCTTCATTTTCTACATTGCAGCCCAATTCGGTGCCGCGGCAACTGCGTTTGAGACCCAGTTCAACCTGCCTGCCACCGAGTCCGTCCTGCTCGGAGCCGGCGTGGTTCTGGTCTACGCGCTGCTGGGTGGTTTCTGGGCGGTCAGTGTCACGGACATGCTCCAGGGCGGGCTGATGGCGCTGGTGGCGGTTCTTTTGCCGGCCTACGCCTTCATGGCCGCGGGTGGCATACCGGGCATCGCCGATGCGCTGGCTCACTCGGCGCCGGAAGGCTATCTCGACCTCACTGGAAACATGGGGTTTTTCCTGCTGGTGGGATTCGTCCTCGGGGTCTGGGGTGTGGGGCTGGCCGCGCTGGGGCAACCGCATCTCCTGGCGCGTCTGATGGCGGTCAAGGACGAGCCCGCCCGCAAGCGTGGCTTCGCCATTGCCATGGTCTGGGCGGTGCTGGTCTATCTCGGCATGATCGCCCTGGCCCTGTCCGGACGCGCCATCCTAGGCGGAGGGCTGAACGGGGAGGGGCTGTTCTATCAACTCGCCAACGACCTCTTGCCGCCTGTCCTGGCCGGACTCGTCATTGCTGCCATCCTGTCGGCGATCATGTCGACCGTGGACAGTATCCTCCTCTCGGCCTCCGCGGCGGTGTCGCATGACATGCGGCTGGTCAAACTCTTCCCGGGCCGGGAGGTGATGATCTCGCGCATTGTCATGGTGGGTATCACAGCCTTCGCCATCTGGCTGACTCTCACGGTGGAGAGCACCATTTTTGCTCGTGTTCTCTTCGCCTGGTCAGCGCTGGGGGCCGCCTTCGGCCCGATCGTCGTGATGCGAGTCTTGGGGCACGAACCGGCGGGCTGGTCGGTCTGGCTGGCCATGGTTTGCGGCTTCGGTCTGACGGTCGTTTTCAACGCGCTGGGGCAGGTTCCCGAGGGCGCTGTGGAGGGAGTTTTCGCAAGCTTGAGAGGGCTGGCCTTGCTGCCGGGCGATCCCTTCGAGCGCGTTTTCCCGTGGGTGCCGGCGCTCGCCATCCTCTGGGCCGGGCGCAAGGGCTGATGAAAATCCTCATGCTCCACAGCCGCTACCAGCAATTGGGCGGCGAGGATATCGAGACCGAGTGTGAGGTAAAACTCCTCCGCGAGGCCGGGCATGAGGTGGTTCTGATCGAGTTCGACAACAGGCTGGTCGAGGAGATCGGTCGATTGCGCGCAGCTGCACGCTCGATCTGGTCGGTTCCGGCTGTCCGCGCAGTCCGGGAGCAATTGCACCAGGGCGAGTTCGATTTGCTTCACGTGCAAAATTACCTGCCGCTGGTCTCGCCGGGCGTCTTGAGGGCGGGGCGTGAATTCGGCGTGGCGACCGTGCAGTCCCTGCACAATTACCGACTGCTGTGCACGAACGCGAAGCTGTTTCGCGACGGGCAGACCTGTGAAACCTGCCTCAATCAGCCGGTACCGATTTCCGGTGTCCTGCGAGGGTGCTATCGGAACAGTCGCCTCGCCAGCGCAACTATCGCGACCATGATCGGGGTCCATCGGGCGATGGGGACGTGGTCGCGTTATACCGATGCGCTGATCACCGTGTCCGACCATGTTCGCGAGAAATACATCGCGGGTGGTTTTCCCGAAGCCCGCCTGCATGTGAAGCCCAATGTGATTTTTCCGCCCAAGGCTGAAGGGCGGCTTCGCGACCAGTTCGTGGTTGTCGGTCGTCTGACCCGGGAAAAAGGGGTTGAGACGGCGATCGAGGCGGTGCGGCTGGCAGGCGAGGGCGTGCGGCTGAAGATTATTGGTGCCGGGGAGGATGAAGCCCGCCTGCGTCAACGTGCGGAGGGGCTGGCCGGGGTCGCGTTTACGGGCGCACTGCGTCCGGTCGAGGTTGAGACCGAGATCGCCTCGAGCCTCGCGCTGATTATGCCCGCGAGCTGGGACGAGCCCTTCGGTCGGACCGGGGTGGAAGCCTTTGCGGCCGAGACTCCGGTCTTCGGCACGCGCCGCGGCGCGATTCCGGAACTCTTCGGTGACACCCTGCCGGGCGCACTCTTCGACTGCGGTGATACGGTGGAACTGGCCCGGTTGATGCGCAGGGCAGTCGACGACAGGGCCTGGACCGCCAGCCTGCGATTGGCAGCGGGGCGGCGGTATGCGGATCACTTTGCGCCGGCTGCGGTTCTCGCCCGGACCGAGGGGATTTACGCGACCGCGATTGCGAGAGTGCGACATGGCGACCGCTTGACCTCGGCGGCAGATCGTAACAAGTCCCGCGCATGATTGCTGAGCTTGGACATTTCCTTCTTATTCTCGCATTTTGTGTCGCGTTGCTTCAGGCCGTTCTCACCCTTGTGGGACTGAATACGCGAGACGCGGCGGTTTTTGCCTTTGCGCGTGCCGGGGCGATTGCGCAATTCGTGCTGGTCGGCAGCGCCTTCGCCTGTCTCGTCTGGCTTTTCGCGCGATCGGATTTTTCGACTCTCGTCGTGGCCGAGAATTCGCACAGCGACAAACCCTTCATCTACAAGCTGACTGGCGTGTGGGGGAATCACGAGGGGTCCATGATGCTCTGGGTGTTGATCCTGACCGCCTATACGGGCGTGCTGGCCTGGGCTGCCAAAGGGATCGCGCCGCGCCTGATTACCCTGACCTTTGCGATTCAGAGCGCCATTACAGCCGCGTTCACGGCTTTCCTGCTCTTCACGTCGAACCCGTTCGCTCGTCTCTGGCCAGCGCCGGAAAATGGCAATGACCTTAACCCGCTACTCCAGGACCCGGGGCTCGCCTCGCATCCGCCCATGCTCTATGCGGGCTATGTCGGTTTCTCGATTACCTTTGCCTTTGCGGTTGCCGCCCTGATCGAGGGGCGAGCGGATGCGCGCTGGGCTCGCATTGTCCGGCCCTGGGCTCTCGCAGCCTGGACCTTCCTCACCATTGGCATCGCTCTCGGTGCCAGCTGGGCCTATTACGAGCTGGGCTGGGGCGGCTGGTGGGCCTGGGATCCGGTAGAGAATGCCTCCCTCATGCCCTGGCTGGCCGGTACAGCCTTCATCCATTCCCTGCGGGTGATGGAAAAACGCGATACGTTGAAGGCCTGGACGATCCTGTTGGCGCTCCTGGCTTTCTCGCTAAGCCTGATCGGCACCTTCCTTGTCCGATCCGGTGTGATTACCTCGGTCCACGCCTTCGCCGTCGACCCGGCCCGGGGCGTCTTCATCCTCGGCATTCTTGTCGTGCTGATAGGCGGGGCGCTGACGCTGTTCGGGTTACGCGCCAACTGTCTCAAACCGACGGGCGTCTTCGCCGGTGTGAGCCGGGAAAGCTCGCTCCTGATCAATAATGTCGTGCTAGCGGTCGCCTGCGCGCTGGTCTTCTTTGGCACGTTCTACCCGCTCTTCATCACAACGGTGAGTGACGAGACGCTGACGATCGGCGCGCCGTTCTACAATTCAACCTTCAATCCCCTGGTGGGCGTGCTGCTCATCCTGGTTCCGGTGTCGGGCATGCTGGCGTGGAAGCGGGGAAAGCTGAAGCCGGTGCTGGCGAAGCTCCTTCCCGCCTTGCTGGCCATGGTCGCCGCCGGCGTGATCGCGCTGCTCCTCGCGGACCACAACCGCGTCACGGGCGCACTCGGGGCTGCGCTGGCCGTGTGGATCGGCGTGGGTGTGCTGGTCGACCTGAAGTCCCGCATCAAGCTCTTCGAGCTGGACCTGTCTGCGAGCCTCGCGCGGGCGCGCAACCTGCCGCTGGGCATCTGGGGCATGATCGTGTCGCACCTCGGTCTCGCCGTTCTGGTTTTTGCGATCACCGGTGTCAGCGCCTGGAAAACCGAAACGCGGGCTTTCCTCCAGCCAGGCCAGGAGATTTCGATTGCGGGTTACGACCTGGCGCTTGCCGGTGTGAGCCGCGTCGATCGCGATAATTTCGTTGCGGAAGAAGGCGTGTTTGTCGTGTCTCGCGGACAGGATGATCGCGGGGAAATCCGCGCGGAACGTCGCTATTATCCGGTCCGCAGCATGTCCACGACCGAGAGCGGTATCCAGACCACGGCCTGGCGCGACCTCTATGTAACCATCGGTGAGCCTGTCGCGACACGCGGATGGCCGGTCCATGTCTACATCTATCCGCTCGCGGTCTGGCTCTGGATTGGCAGCGCCATCGTGGCGCTGGGCGGGATGTTGTCGATTGCGGACCGCGGCCGTCGCTCGCTGGTCACGCGCAAGCCCGTCGAGCAGGGAGCGCCCGCCGAATGACCCGTCTGTTTGCCTTCATTCCGCTCGCCTTCTTCGCCGCGATGGCGGTCTATTTCGCCATGGGACTGCAAGAGGATCCGGGCGAAATCCCGTCCCAATTGATCGATCAACCCCTGCCGGATTTCGAACTGGCGCCCATTCAGGGCACCGAATTCGGCTTCACAGACGACGATCTGCAGGGGGAAGTCATTCTCCTCAACTATTTCGGGTCCTGGTGTCCGCCCTGTCTCCAGGAGCATCCGATGCTCATGCAGATTGCCCGTTCGGGCGTGGTGCCGATCTACGGTGTCGACTGGAAAGACGAGCCCGGAGCCGGCGCTGCGTGGTTGCAGCGTTACGGCAATCCCTATGTGCGTGTCGGGGATGATGCGTCGGGGCGTCTGGCGATTGATTTCGGTCTCACCGGGGCGCCGGAAACCTTCCTGATCGATCGAGAGGGGCGGGTGCGCTATCGCCATGTCGGGATCATTACCGAGGACGTCTGGAACGAGACCCTGCGTCCAATGGTGGAGGCTCTGCAACGTTCATGACTCGGTTTGCCTCACTGATTGCAGCTATTCTGTTTTCCGCCGCCGCCTGGGCAGCGCCCGGTCCGGAGGAGATCATGGATGACCCGGCGCTCGAGGCGCGTGCGATGCGGCTTTATGGCCAGCTCCGCTGCGTCGTCTGTCAAAGCCAGTCGATAGGAGAGTCAAACGCGCCGCTTGCCGAGGACATGCGGGCTGTTGTCCGTGAGCGCCTGCTCCTGGGTGAAAGCGATGCAGAAGTCATCGGATTTATGCGCGAGCGATACGGCGAGTACGTCCTGATGATGCCGCCGCTTCAGGCAAATACACTGTTGCTGTGGGGGCTGCCCCTGGCCCTGCTGGTGTTCGGCGGCGTCGGGGCCATTGTTTATGTGCGCAAACAGGCTGGTGCTGAGTCCCTGGCCCTGAGCGCCGAGGAAGACGCGCAGCTGGAAGCCTTGCGTCGAGAGGAGGGGCAGGAATGATCTGGGCCCTGATCGCGATTGTTTCCACACTCACACTCATTCTGGTTCTGGCGCCCTTCCTCCAGCGCGAGGACAGGCAGATTTCTGACGGGCTAGGCGCATTCGCCAGCCAGCTTGAGGAACTTGAGCGCGACCGCGCTCTCGAAATGATCAGTGACGACGAGGCCCGCATTGCCGAGGCGGAGATCAAGCGCCGCTGGCTGAGCGCGGCCGGCCAGACGGAAACTGGCGGAGAGGCCAGCCGTTCGTTCCGTCAAGCCGGTATTGGGCTTTCCGTCGTGAGCGTGATGGCGGCGGTTCTGATCTACATGCAGCTTGGCCGGTCCGAACTGATCGGCCTTGAGCCGCCGGAGCCGGTCCAGGTGCCAGCGGAAGTTCAGGAAGTGCTGGATGAGATCGACGCGCTCGCGGCGAGCCTGATGACGGAACCGGATAATCCGGAGGGGTGGTACGTGCTGGGTCAGGCCTACATGGCAATGAATCGGTACGGAGAGGCGGCGATTGCTTTCAACAATGTGATCGACCGGGTTCCACCGAATGCCGCGCTCTTCTCGGAGCTGGGTCGGGCCTATGTTTTCGCGGAGAGCGGCACGATTACCCCGACCGCACGGGAGGCATTTGCACGCGCCATTGAGCTGGACGATCAGGATATCATGGCGCGCTTCTTCCTGGCAGAGGCTGCGCTCCAGGCCGGGGATGAAGCCCGCGCTATAGAAGAATGGCAGGCTCTCGCAGAGAGCCTGCCATCAGAGAGCCGGGCACGCGAAATGGTGGAAACGCGCCTGCAGCTGTTGGAAAGTGAAACGCCCTAGAGGGCTTCGCCGGGAACGGAGTCTTCATCACGCAGCCAAGACATGAAGACCTCGACCTGTCGGCGGGCTTCATGCAGGTAGCTGTCGGGTACCAGCGCGTCTTCCGCGGACAGGGCGTCCTGCGGTGAAAGCGTCACATAGGCGCCGCCGGCCAGAACGGCTGCTGCCAGAGCAATGGCACTGCCTCTCATCTCCGTCTCCCCAGTCGGATGAATCACGAAACTGTCACTGTTACGAAACCGTAATCATCGGGCTGGGTCCATCCCGAGAAACGATAAATCGGCGAAAATAAGGCACGCGGTACAGTCAATCGGGGCTGGTCCGCCGGGGCTCGCCGGAATGACGATTTCACTTGCCCACGTTTTTTATAACTGTTCATCATGCCGCCGGACGCGGATGCTTTCCGCGAATCCCAAGAGGGTCCGGGCAACGGACGACGGTTGATCGACTGCCCGACTGGGCGAGCTAGCTGAAAGATGAGTAATGACGACGAATTCCCGAATGCTTTCGCGTTCCGAAGCCATCCTGAAATCCTGGAAAACCTGGAACTGGGCGAGTGCCTTCTCCGTCTTCATCTACCCGGTCCTGGGCGTCGCGCTCCTCGCGACCATGATCATCCTCGGTCTTGCCCTCAACGGGCTGACTCTGCGCTGGTGGTATGCGCCGCTCGCCCTCCTCACGATGGGAACGACCATTTTCCTGTGCAATATGGGGATCGGGCCGCTTCACCGGATTTGGCAACACCGTGCCGGCGAGATTAAGTGGCCGGCGCAAGTCATTGTCATGCTTAATTGTATCCTCGCCATGCAGGGAAGTTTGAAGGACTGGGTGAACTATCACTCCCAGCATCACCGCTTCGCTGACCAGCCCGGTGACCCGCACAACCCGTTCGAGTCGAAGGTCTGGGCCTGGGTCGGATGGATACTCTGGCGTGACGAGCGCGACACCCAGCGCCCCATGCCGCTCTGGTTGCGTGACAACCCGGTCGTACGCTTCGCGGACCGCTTCCACATCACCCTGTCGCTGGTGATGCACTTCCTTGTCCCTGCAGTGATTTATGGCATCGTCGCGCTGTCTGGCGGTTCGTTGATCCTGACCGCAATTCTGCACGCTAGCGTGGTCATCGGCCGGGCGATCCAGTTCCATGCAACGACGCTCGGCGTGAATGTTTTCGGTCACATGAAGACGCCGCTGTGGTTCGATTACGTGCTCGCGCTGCTCACCGGTGGAGAGGCCCTGCACGACCACCATCACGATTTCCCGCGCTCCGCACTGCACCTCCCGAAGAAGGGAATCTGGAACCGCATTGTCGATTACAACGGAACCTTTCTGCTGGTTCTGCGTCGACTGGGGCTTGCCAAAAACCTCGAAATCGCGCCTCAATTCGCTTGAACCGGGAATTATCCGGACCAAATGAGCCGGAGAGCTCTGCGAAGAAAGTTGACGTGAGCGTAAGCGTCACTGGTCGATTAGGGGAGAGACTATGTCGGACCTTGAAACCTTCCGTGCGGAAACCCGCGCGTGGCTTGAGGCTAATTGTCCCGAGGAAATGCGCCAGCCTGTAAAGGGCGAGGCAGACATTTGCTGGGGCGGCAAGCAATTCAAATTCCAGAGCGAGGCCCAGAAGGTCTGGCTTGATCGCATGGCCGAAAAAGGCTGGACCGTTCCGGAATGGCCGGTTGATTGCGGCGGAGCAGGTCTGTCCAAGGCCGAGGCCAAGGTGCTGCGCGAGGAGATGAAGGCGATCAAGGCGCGCTCTCCGCTGAACTCTTTTGGTATCTGGATGCTCGGGCCGGCGCTGCTGAAATACGGCAATGACGCGCAGAAGCACGAGCACCTTCCCAAGATCGCCCGAGGCGAAATTCGCTGGGCGCAGGGCTATTCCGAACCGAATGCCGGCTCGGACCTCGCTGCGCTGATGACGAAGTGTGAGGACCAGGGGGACCACTATCTCGTCAATGGTCAGAAGATCTGGACCTCCTATGCGGATGAGGCCGACTGGATTTTCGTGCTGGTCCGCACGGACTTCAGCGCCCCGAAGCATGAGGGGATCAGCTTCGTCCTGATCGACATGGATCAGCCAGGTGTGACGACCAAGCCGATCAAGCTGATCTCGGGCAAGTCGCCGTTTTGCGAAACCTTCTTCGACGATGCGCGGTGCGAGAAGCACAACCTTGTCGGCGAAAAGAACAAGGGCTGGACCATCGCCAAGTATCTGCTCACCCATGAGCGGGAGATGATCGGTGGAACCGGTACCGGGGCGCTGCGTCCGATGGGCGACATCGCCGTCCAGCAAATCGGCCTCAATGATCGTGGCGAACTGGCCGATCCGGTGCTGCGTACCGATGTCGCCCGCGCCGAGATTGATGGTCTGGCGTTCATGGCAACGATGGAGCGGGTGACCGACGAGGCCAAGTCCGGGCAGGGCGTTGGCGCCAATTCCTCCATGCTCAAATATTACGGAACAGAGCTGAACAAGCGTCGTTTCGAGCTGATGATGGACAGTGCCGGAAGTGACGGTCTGGAGTGGGATGCGGAGGGCGATGTGGCGCGCCACTGGCTGCGGACCAAGGCGAACTCGATCGAGGGCGGAACCTCGGAAGTTCAGCTGAACATCATTTCCAAGCGCATTCTCGAATTGCCGACGGCCTAGCGCCAGTACCTGGGGAGGACACACAACATGGCAATGGTACTGAGCGAAGAAGCCGGCATGCTGAAAGACGCCGCCAAGGGGTTCCTGGCGGACAGCGCACCGGTCAGCCAACTGCGCAAGTTGCGCGATGAAAACAATGCGGATGGATTTGACCGCAAGACCTGGGCTGCGATGGCCGAAATGGGCTGGACGTCCGTTCTCGTGCCCGAGGAGCATGGCGGTGTTGCGATGGGCCACGTCGCGGCCGGTGTGATCGCCGAGGAAATGGGGCGCACGTTGACGGCATCGCCCTATCTGTCGACGGCGATCATGGGCGCCAATGCGCTCGCGCGTTTCGGGTCCGAGGCCCAGAAATCGGAATGGCTACCAAAAATCGCTGCGGGCGAAGCCATCTTCGCAGTCGGGACGGATGAGGGGCGCAAGCACGACCCGTCCCGCGTGACCACGACCGCAGAGCGCTCGGGCAATGGTTTCAAACTGAATGGCGAAAAGAGCTTCGTCGCCGAGGCGCACATTGCGGACATGATCCTGGTTTCGGCCCGCACTGCCGGTGCCGAGGATGAAGCCTCGGGCATCACGCTTTTCCTGGTTCCGCGCGACGCCACGGGCGTGACCGTCGAACGTCAGTCGATGATCGACAACCGCAATGCCGGTCGTGTGAAGCTGGACAATGTCGAGCTTGATGCGGATGCCGTGGTCGGCGAGGTCGACGGTGGTCTCAACCCGCTCGAGGCCGTGCTGGACGCGGGGCGTGCCGGGCTGTCGGCGGAGATGTCGGGTTCGGCGCAGGAATGCCTCGAGCGAACGGTGGATTATCTCAAGGAACGCAAGCAGTTCGGCCAGGTGATCGGGACCTATCAGGGTCTGCAGCACCGCGCGGCGCATCTCTATTCGGAGATCGAGCTGGGCAAGTCGATCGTGCTGAAGACGCTCCAGACATTGGACCTGGCGCCTGATCATGCGAGCATGATGGTGTCTGCGGCCAAGGCGAAAATGGGCCGGGTGGCCCAGCTGGCAGCGCAGGAATCCATCCAGATGCATGGTGGCATCGGGATGACCGATGAGTACGATATCGGCTTCTTCATCAAGCGCGTTCGCGTGGCCGAAGCCCTGTTCGGTGATGCCAATTATCACACGGACAAGTTCGCGAGGCTTCGCAAATACTGACATCCAACCGGCGAGGGACCCGCATGGACTATACCGGTAAAATCGTCGCCATTACCGGCGGAGCGCGCGGCATTGGCCGCGCCTTCGCCGAGGCCTTCAAGGCCCAGGGCGCGAAGATTGCGATTGCAGACCGGGCTGGAGCAGAACCTGCTGCAGCCGAGCTTGGTGCCTATGGCGCCACGGTCGACGTGACGCAGGACGACCAGGTCGCGAAATTCATTCGCGATGTGGAAGCGCAGCTCGGCCCGATTGACGTCTTCGTCTCCAATGCCGGCATCCTCAGAACGGATGAACCCAGCTGGGATGCTGCGGGGGCGAGCGATGGTGACTGGACGGCCTCCTTCGAGGTCAATGTGATGGGGGCCGTGCGCGCTGCCCGCCACGTTGTCCCCGGGATGCGCGAGCGCGGGGGCGGGCTTTTCATTCTGGTGGCGTCGGCGGCTGGCTTGCTCGGTCAGATCGGGGCCAGCTCCTACACGGCGACCAAGCACGCAGCGGTGTCCTTCGCGGAAAGCCTCGCGATTGCGCATGGTGATGAGGGGCTGCAGGTCGTCTGCGTCTGCCCGCAGGCCGTGCGAACGGACATGCTGGGCGACAGTTCGGATGGCGGTATTGCTGGAGCCGACGGGATCGTCGAGCCGGCCGACGTCGTCGCCGCCGCGCTCAAGGCGGCTGAGGAGAAACGCTTCCTGGCGCTGCCGCATCCGCAGGTCGCGGGCTACGAGGTCTTGCGCGCAACGGAACGCGACCGCTGGCTGGGCGGGATGCGGAAGTTTCGCCGGATGATGATGGGAGACCGCGGTCGTCCGGTCTGAACCACATCACGACGGATCAAGAACACTTACGGGATGAGATAAAGGGGAGAGATATGGATCTCGGCATTTCAGAGCGCGTCAAGCCGCTCATCGACCAGGTCCGCGCCATGGTGCGCGACGAGATCATGCCGCTGGAGGAGGAGTACCACGCCGAGGTTGGAAAGGCCGCTGGCGGTGATCGCTTCCAGTTTACCGATCGCCAGAACGAGATCCGCGAGGGCCTCAAGGCCAAGGCACGCGAGCGCGGCCTCTGGAATTTCTGGCTGACCGACAGTGAACGCGGTTACGGGCTCTCCACCGTCGAATACGCCTATCTCGCTGAAGAGATGGGCTGGTCCTTCCTGGCGCCGGAAGTCTTCAACTGTGCCGCGCCGGATACCGGCAATATGGAAGTGATCGAACGCTACGGCACCACCGAGCAGAAGGAAAAGTGGCTCTCTGGTCTGCTCGAGGGCAAGATCCGCTCCGCCTATCTCATGACCGAGCCGGATGTGGCGTCCTCGGATGCGACGAATATCTCCTTCTCGGCTGTTCTGGATGGCGATGAGTGGGTTCTCAATGGCGAGAAATACTGGGCGTCCGGCGCGGGTGATCCGCGTTGCTCTGTCTACGTGCTCATGGCGAAGACCGAAGGGGATGACGCAGCGCGCCACTCTCAGCACTCGCAATTCCTGGTCGACGCCTCGACGCCGGGTATCGAAATCCTGCGCCCGATGATGGTGTTCGGCCATGACGATGCGCCGCACGGTCACATGCACATCCGCTTTACCAATGTCCGTATCCCCAAGGACGCCCTGATCCTCGGTCGCGGTAAAGGTTTCGAGATTTCGCAGGGGCGCCTGGGGCCGGGCCGGATACACCACTGCATGCGCGCTATCGGCCAGTCGGAGCGGGCCCTGGAGCTGCTGTGCCGCCGCTCCGTGACGCGGGAGGCCTTCGGTCGGCCGCTCGCCAAGCTGGGCGCCAATGTTGACATCATTGCCGAGCGCCGCATGGCGATCGAGCAGGCGCGTCTGCTCTGTCTCAAGGCTGCCTGGATGATGGACCAGGGCGATCCGCGCGCGGCCGCGCCGTGGATTTCCCAGATCAAGGTTATCGCGCCGCGCGTCGCGCTGGAGACGGTCGATGAGGCCATGCAGATGCATGGCGGTCTCGGGATTTCCCAAGACACGCCGCTGGCCGGTATGTGGACCGCGCTGCGCACCCTGCGTTTCGCAGATGGTCCGGATGCGGTCCACCGGATGGTCATCGGTCGCAAGGAGCTCAAGCGCTACGTCAACGAGGCGATGGAGAACTAGATGGCCGAGCGCAAACAGGCTCCAACGCGTGACCAGCTTGAGCCGGTCATCATGCATATCCTCCAGAATGAGGAGATGTTCCAGCTCGGCGAGGTCGAAATCCGGGGCGTCAAGCAGCGCTGCTATGTCAATGCACCGGCCGATCTGCGCTTCCTGCTGGTGGCGGCCATGGAGCATGCGGATCGCGAGGCCGTGGTGTTCGAGGACCAACGCTGGACCTATGGCGATATCATCGGCAAGGCCGCTGCGATTGCGAACGGGCTGATCTCCCGCCACGGTGTCACGCCGGGCACGCGTATCGCGCTGGCCATGCGAAACTCTCCGGAATGGATCGCGGCCTATTTCGGCATCATCGTCGCCGGTGGCGTCGTCGTGCCGCTGAATGGTTGGTGGACGTCCGAGGAGATGGGCTTTGGTCTGGAAGACTGTGGCGCGAAGCTTGTCATCGCCGGCTTCCGCCAGGCGGAGCGGATCCAACCGCATGTCGGTCCGTTGGGCCTGACGTTGATCGGTGGTCGCGGCGAGGTTCCCAACGCTGTGGATCACCTCGACAATCTGATCGCGGACGGGGCCGGAAAGCCGCCACCGGCGATCGATATTGATACCGACAGCGACTTCGCGATTTTCTACACGTCCGGCTCCACCGGGAAGCCGAAGGGCGCTGTGCTGACGCATCGTGGCGCGGTCAACGCGCTGTTGTCCTACGCCCTGGTCGGCGCCGGCATGAAGGCGCTCAACAATGACCAAGACTTTTTCGGAGACAATCCGGCGGTTCTTGTTGCGGTGCCGCTTTTCCACTGCACCGGCTCACACGCGGTGATGATGATGTCCTTCATCTCCGGTCGCAAAATGGTGCTGATGCGCAAGTGGGATGCGGGCGATGCGGTCGATCTTATCCAGCAGGAAAAGATCACCAATGTCGTTGGCGTGCCGACCATGTCGCATGAAATCACGCTGGAGGCGGAGCGTCGGGGTGTTTCGCTCGACAGCCTGATGGACATTTCTGCAGGGGGCGCCAAGCGTCCGCCGGCCCATGTCCGGAAACTGGCGGAAACCTTTCCGCAGGCCTGGGCGTCGACCGGTTACGGTTTGACCGAGACGAATGCGATTGGCGCCTATGTCTCCACTCATGATTACCAGGCGAAGCCGGGGTCCTGCGGTCGCGCCGTTCCAGCGGTGATCGACATCAAGACGGTAGACGGCGCAGGCAATGCCACGCCGCCAGGGCAGCCGGGAGAGGTCTGGATCAAGGGGCCGATCCTGTTCCGCGGCTATCTCAACCAGCCCGAGGCGACCCGTGATGTCCTGACTGAGGATGGCTGGTTCCGCACCGGCGATGTCGGCATTCTGGATGAGGAGGGCTTTCTCTTCATCGTGGACCGGATCAAGGACATGGTGCTGCGCGGCGGCGAGAATGTGAGCTGCCTCGAAGTCGAACACGCACTGGTGGCGCATCCGGACATTATTGAGGCTGGCGTGATCGGCATCCCCGATGAACGCCTTGGTGAACGCGTCGGGGCCGCGATCCTTCTGAAAGACGGCGCAGAGCTGTCGGATCAGGAGATCACGGATTTCATCGCGCCTCACCTGGCGGCCTTCAAGCGTCCCGAAGTCTTTTGGCGTCGCACCGAGCCCCTGCCGCGTGGCGGGACAGGCAAGGTGGACAAGCCGACTCTCCGTAAAATCTATACATCCCAGGAGGCTGATGCCTGATGCCTGTCGTCAAACCCTCAGAGCTCGGCGATCGCGTCGGCAAGGAAATCGGTGTGTCCCGCTGGATCGAAGTCGATCAGGGGCGCATCGATGCGTTCGCCGAGGTCACCGAAGACCCGCAATTCATCCATATCGATCCGGAGCGCGCTGCGAAGGAAACGCCGTTCGGCGGGACTATCGCACATGGATTTCTCTCGCTGTCCCTCCTGTCGCCAATGGCGATGGATCTCGGCTTTTCGCTCGAGGGCATGGCCATGGGGATCAATTACGGTTTCGAGAAGATCCGCTTTCTCCAGCCTGTGCGAGCGGGTCGGAAAGTCCGCGGTCGATTTGTCCTGGAAGAAGCGATCGAGCGGAATCCGGGCCAGTACATGTTGCGCTACGGCGTGACCGTTGAAATTGAAGGCGAGGAAAAGCCGGCGTTGGTCGCGCAATGGCTGACCATGCAGATCCTCGCCCCCTCCCAGTAAAGCGCCCCCGAGCCAACAAGACTTCCAAAGGATGCAGTCTCATGAGTGATATTCGTTTCGACGGCCGTGTCGCCATTGTCACCGGCGCCGGTCATGGGCTGGGCCGTTCCCATGCCATGCTGCTCGCCGCGCGCGGAGCAAAGGTGATGGTCAATGACCTGGGCGGTTCGGTAGATGGATCCGGCGGCGGCTCTGCGGCCGAGGACGTGGCCGAAGAGATCCGCGCGGCCGGTGGCATTGCCATGGCGCACCGCGCCAACGTCACCAAGGTCGATGAAGTGGATGACATGGTTGCCCAGGTCATGGGTGAGTGGGGCCAGGTCGATATCCTGGTGAACAATGCCGGCATCCTGCGGGACAAGAGTTTCGCCAAGATGGACGTGTCTGACTTCCAGGCCGTGCTCGACGTCCACGTGATGGGCTCCGCCGTGTGTACCAAGGCTGTCTGGGAAAACATGCGCGAGGCCGGCTATGGCCGCATCGTCATGACCGCGTCCTCCTCGGGCATCTACGGCAATTTTGGCCAGTCCAATTACGGCGCGGCGAAAATGGGTCTGGTCGGCTTCATGAATGTGCTTCACCTGGAAGGGGCCAAGTACAATATCCGCGTCAACGCGCTGGCACCGGTGGCGGCGACCCGCATGACGGAAAACCTCATGCCGCCGGAAATGCTGGAGATGCTGAAGCCGGAGGCGGTCTCGGCAGGCCTGGCCTATCTCGTGTCCGAAGACGGGCCGTCGCGCGTTGTCCTGTGCGCAGGCGCGGGCGGGTACGCGGCGACGAAGGTCTATGAGACCGACGGCATCTATCTGCCGCCGGAGCAGCAGACCCCGGAAGCCGTCGCGGCAAATTTCGACAAGATCCTCGATGCATCCAACCAGAAAGAGTTCGTCCAGGGTGGCGAGCAATCCATCAAATTCCTGACCAAGGCCGCCGAACATCTCGGTGTGAAGCTGGGCTAGGCGAAGAAGGAGAGATCCCATGCGTGAAGCAGTCATCGTATCCACAGCGCGTACCCCGATCGGCAAGGCCTATCGCGGTGCATTCAACGACACCTCCGGCCCGATGCTCGGGGGGCATGCGATCAAGAACGCGGTCGAACGCTCCGGTGTTGACCCGGCCGAGATTGAAGACGTGGTCATGGGCTGCGCGATGCAGCAGGGCACGACCGGTCGAAACCCGGGGCGCAATTGCGCCATTCGCGCCGGTCTTCCGACCAGCGTCGCCGGCATGTCCATGGACCGTCAGTGTGCCTCGGGCATGATGGCGATCGCCACGGCGGCCAAGCAGATCATCTCCGACGGCATGCAGGTCACTGTGGGAGGCGGTCTGGAAAGCATCTCGCTGGTCCAGAACGAGAAAATGCGGACCTATCGCGATACGGACGCCTGGATCCTCGAGAACCGTCCCGATCTCTACATGACCATGCTGGAGACGGCGGAGATTGTTGCCGAGCGTTATGGCGTCAGCCGCGAAGCCCAGGACGAGTATGCGGCCCAGTCCCAGGCGCGCACGCACGCGGCCCAGGAAGCCGGCAAGTTTGACGACGAAATTGTTCCGCTGCCGTCGGTCATGAAGTTCATGAACAAGGAGACCGGCGAGGTCTCCGATATCGAGGTGACGCTGGAGAAGGACGAGGGCAATCGTCCAGGGACCACTGCGGAATCGCTCTCAGGTCTGAAGCCGGTCTTCGCCAATGGTCAGCGCATCAAGGAAGGCAAGTTCATCACGGCGGGCAATGCGTCCCAGCTGTCGGATGGCGCCTCGGCCTCTGTCCTCATGGAAGCCAAGGAAGCCGAGCGGCGCGGTCTGCAGCCGCTGGGCATTTATCGCGGTATCGCAGTCGCCGGGCTCGATCCGGACGAGATGGGCATTGGTCCGGTTCACGCCGTACCGAAACTCCTCAAGGCCAACGGCCTGACGATGGACGATATCGGGCTGTGGGAACTCAATGAGGCGTTCGCGGTCCAGGTCCTCTACTGCCGCGACAAGCTCGGCATTCCGAACGAAAACCTCAACGTCAATGGCGGCGCCATCTCCATCGGACACCCGTACGGCATGTCCGGTGCGCGCATGGTGGGCCACGCCCTGATCGAAGGTAAGCGCCGCGGCGCCAAATATGTCGTTTGCACCATGTGTGTCGGCGGCGGCATGGGGGCGGCCGGCCTTTTCGAGGTCGCTTGATGAAAGCGCTCTACTGCCGGGAGTTCGGTCCCGAGGAAAACATGAAGGTCGAGGAGATTGATGACCCGGCTCTCGCCGACGGTCATGTCCTCATCGATGTGAAGGCGGCAGGGTTGAATTTCCCGGATCTGCTGTGTGTCCGGGGCGAATACCAGTTCAAACCGCCGACGCCCTTCGTTCCGGGCGGCGAGGGGGCCGGCGTCGTCTCCGCTGTCGCGGACGATGTGACCGGCCTCGCGCCGGGGGATCGCGTCTGCTTTAACGGGCTGACCGGGGCCTTCGCCAGCAAGGTCGCTTCGCCGGCCGGTGCGGTGACCCGGATTCCGGACAGCATGTCCTTCGAGGAAGCCGCGGGCCTGACCGTTGTTTACGCAACCTCCTATTACGCACTGAAGCAGCGGGCTCAACTCCAGCCTGGCGAGACGGTGCTGGTTCTCGGTGCGGCCGGCGGTGTCGGCCTCGCCACCGTTGAACTGGCCAAGGCGATGGGCGCGAGGGTGATTGCCGCGGCATCCACGGACGAGAAGCTGGCGATCACGCGTGAGCACGGTGCGGACGAAACGATCAACTACTCAACCGAGGACCTCAAGGCCCGGATGAAGGAGACCACCGGCGGGCAGGGGGCCAACGTCATTTACGACCCGGTCGGTGGTGATCTCGCCGAGCTGGCCTTCCGCTCGATAGCCTGGGAGGGTCGTCACCTGGTTATCGGTTTTGCGTCCGGTCCGATTCCGAAACTCCCGCTCAACCTGCCCCTCCTCAAGGGAGCGTCTGCGGTCGGGGTGTTCTGGGGCGCCTGGGCGATGCGCGACCCCAAGGCCCATCACCAGAACATGTCAGAGCTTTTCGAGATGTTCGAAGCGGGCAAGATCAAGCCGCACGTGGCCGGCGCCTATCCGCTCGAGAAATTCCTTGAGGCTTTCCAGGAACTCTCCGGACGCCGGGCGATCGGAAAGGTCGTCCTGACACCCTGATGTGTTGTGTGCGGCCGGTTGCCTGATTTGACGCTGGTCAGCCAGCGTCAAATCGGTCACCGTGGACTCAACCATGAGTTCAGGAGGGGGGTATGGGGTTTTTTGACGCGATAAAGAGCGGGTTCTCAAACTATGTGAATTTCCAGGGGCGCGCTCGCCGGAGCGAGTACTGGTTCTGGCAGCTCTTCTACTGGCTGGTCATCATCGCATTCAGCATTCCGGTAGGCATGACGGCGGAGTCTTCAAACGGGGATGTCTTCAGCGGATTTGCAGGAATTCTGCTGATCCTCTTTATTCTCGCGACCTGGTTGCCATCTTTCGCGATGACGGTGCGGCGTCTTCACGATAGCGGCAAGTCCGGCTGGTTGGTCCTGCTCAATATCATTCCCTACATCGGGGCGATTATTCTTTTTATCATGATGCTGTTCGACAGCGCGCCGGAAGAAAACCAGTACGGGCCCAATCCGAAAGACCTCAACGGCATCGACAAGGAAATCTTCGCGTAGCGACACGACGCGATGGGGGAGACAAAAAGAGCGGCCCGAGAGCCGCTCTTTTCATGCCGGGTCGACGAGTACCTACTTGCTCGGCTGAACGAGGAGGTAGATGAGGAAAATCCAGCCGATAAGCGGAATGAGGGCGACCAGGAGCCAGATAGCGGATTTGCCGGTGTCGTGCATGCGGCGGAAAGCAAAGGCGATGGACGGAATAATGGTCGCCAGGGCGAACAACCCGTACAGAAGTCCGCCGGTCGCGATCGCGTCGATAACGGAGAGGGCGATCCCGACAAGGATCGTTCCCAGCACCCAGAACCAGTATTCGCTTCGCCCGGCTTTGCCGTCGAAATTGACGTAATTCGTGAAGCCCGTTTTCAACGAGTCGATGATGGCTTGCATGAGATCTCCCCTCTATTGCCGCGCGAAGGCTGGCATGAAGCCTTGTCGCGCTCAATCCCGGGGCGAAGAAAGGCGTTAACAACTCCCCCAGAAGGGGAACAGAAAAAGGGCTGGAGGGGGACTCCAGCCCTTCTGTGTTCCGGACTGCCTGGGTGTGGGAATGGGCAGTCACCGGAGTGGGTGTGGAGCGTTGGGGCGGGCGAAACTCTCCCGCACCCTCAGCACGACTCACAAAATACTGATTACCCCCAAAATTCAACTCTCAGGGGAATTATGTCTGGGGAAAACTCCAATCGCGTGCACTATCCATCTGCATGGCTTGATGAATTTTGCCATTCTTTCGGTTGACCCAGGCCTCGGGAGTGAAAGATTGGATAGAAGTCTTGGGGAGGTTTCGATGAAGAAACTCGTTCTTTTGGGCGCGGTCGCCGCGTTGTCCGCCTGTGGTTCCGAAGCGCAACGCGCGGAAAACGGTCCGCCTTCAGAGGTGTTGGCGGTGCATGATTACGTCGACGCGGTCTCCGCCGAACGCATTGAAGCCGATATTCGCACGCTGGTCGGATTCGGAACGCGCCATACGCTGTCCGAAACGGAAAGTGAGACGCACGGTATCGGGGCGGCCCGTCGGTGGATATTCGACGAATTCGAGCGCATCTCGGCCGAGTGCGGGGGCTGCCTGGAAGTCATGTACGTCTCCGACACCATTTCCGGTGAACGTCGCATTCCTGAACCCACGGAGGTGGTGAGCGTCATCGCCATCCAGCGCGGGCGGATTGACCCGGATCGCTACGTCATGATGTCGGGCGATATCGATAGCCGCGTGACCGATCCGCTAGACGGAGCGAGCGACAGCCCGGGGGCCAATGACAATGCGTCCGGTATGGCCGGTGTTCTCGAAGCGGCGCGAGTTCTGTCCCAGCACGAGTTTGACGGATCGATCATCTACGCGGGCCTGTCTGGCGAAGAGCAGGGGCTGTTCGGCGGGCAGATCCTCGCAGCGCATGCCCTTGAAGAGGGGTGGAGGATCAAGGCCGTTCTCAACAACGACATGATCGGCAATATCTCCGGCATCAACGGTGTGACGAATAATGCCACAGCCCGGGTGTTTTCGGAGGGGACGCGCGATGTGGAAACACCGGAGGAGGCGCGTATCCGGCGCTTCACCGGTGGGGAAGTGGACAGCCCGTCCCGCAATCTTGCGCGCATGGTGGACCGTACCGCCGACCAGTACCTCCCCAATCTCGATGTCATGATGGTCTATCGTCTCGATCGTTTCGGTCGCGGTGGCCACCATCGTCCCTTCAATGCAGTCGGCATTCCGGGCGTGCGGATCATGGAGACGAATGAGCATTATGATCGCCAGCATCAGGACCTGCGGACCGAAGACGGCCGGGTCTACGGTGATACGATCGAAGGCGTGGATTTTGACTATGCGCGCAAGCTGACGGCGCTCAATGTCGCGGTCATGGCGCAGATCGCCGGAGCTCCGCCCATTCCGTCGAACGTCACGGTCGAGGGCGCGGTCCAGCCGTCCACGACCCTGAGCTGGGACCTCGCGACGGGGCCGGCGGCTGAGAACCTTGCCGGGTATCGGGTGCACTGGCGGCTGACGGACCAGCCGCAATGGCAGTGGAGTCGTTTCGTCGGGGTGACGGACACCTACACGCTCGAGAACATCGTGATCGACAACTATTATTTTGGCGTCTCCGCCGTTGCGGATGACGGTTCTGAAACGCCTGTGGTTTTCCCGGGACCTGCCGGGTCCTTCGGCGAGTAGCCCTTGCCGACCGCGCATGAAAAAGCCGGCGACCCGGAGAGGCCGCCGGCGTTTTCATGTGTGAACCGGGCCCTAGCGCGGAACGATTGTGTAGGTCACGGTCTCGCCGGTTGCGGCGTTCGTGCCCTCCCAGCTGTCGCCGAGCATGGCGTTCGCCTGCAAGGGCGCGCAACCGCTCTCGCCTGTGGTGCGCTGGACGCAAATCTCATCGCCATGGATTTCCCAGGTGCCTTCGATACCCACATTGGACGTGTAGGTGCCGTCGGCGTGGAAGTAGGTGATGTAGCTGCCGGCCGGTGAGCTGATTTCGAGCGCGTTGGCCACGAGTGCATCCGCACCGGATTGCAGCAGGGCTGCAGACAGAGCTAGCGTTGTCAGGATCATGTCGAATTCTCCCCTAATTTCTTGGTCGACAAGTCAATCGAGATGGCTGGCGGTTCTCCACCGCAGCCTGTGCGCCGGGTCTGGTTTTATCTGACGGGCTCGCTTTCTACAATTCTCTTCCGGTCAAATTTCCCCTGCAGCGGGAAAATCTTCACAGGCGCTTGGCGACAATAATGTGCGTCAAAGAAAAAGAGCCGCTCTGGGAGCGGCTCTTTTCCTGGTGACTGAGTGGCCTGAATTAGCCGTTCGAAGCGGCCGAAGCGTCAAGGCTCTCGTCTTCATTGTCATTGTCGACCGGACGAGACCGGGAGCCAATGAAATGATGTGTGACCTCGTCGCCGCTCTCATTTGCGACCGAGATCGGATTCAACAGCTGGCCATTGCGCGTGTCGTAAAGCTCGACTGGCTTTTCGTCCTCGCCGTAAATCCACTGGTCGCCCCACTGCTGCATGGCGATCAGGATCGGAAACAGAGCCTCACCCCTCTGGGTGAGCACATATTCCTGACGCTGGCCGCGAACCCCAACTTCTTCACGAGCCATGATTCCGTTCTGGACCAACTTGTTCAGGCGATCCGTCAGGATATTTTTGGCGATCCCCGTGCTTTCGTGGAAATCGCTGAACCGGCGAGCCCCTTTCAGGGCATCGCGAACAATCAGAAGTGTCCACCAATCGCCAACCTGGTTCAGGGTCTGCGCGATCGAACAGGACATTTCATCGAAACGTTTCCGTCCCATACCTATAGTCCCCCAAAGACTAAAGCGTAGATACGCGTTTCTAGTTTCAACAACACCGCTCCTGAAGGCCCGCCCTCCAGGAGGCCTTGAGCGATGTGCTCCTAGCGGACCTCGACAGATTTCTTCGGTCTGTCAAAATCCGAGACGTCACAATACAGAATCATTCCGGCGATGCGACCCAAAAATGATTTTATTCCAAGACCAGATGCGTCGCCGTACAAATCAACGATAAATCGATACCGGTCGCAGGGCCGGAAACGGGGACGGCGGTCGAGATGAGTGAAGGTGTGCTGGACGGGCTGAGCGTTGAACTCAGTCCGGCCTTTCAGGGCGTGATGTCGATCAGCCTTGTCGTCATGATGTTTACTGTTGCGCTGGGACTGCGTGTCGCAGATTTCCGTGCCATCGGGAAGGAGCCCCGGGCCATCCTTGGCGGCGCTGCGGCTCAGTTGATCGGTCTGCCTGTGCTCACCTTCGGACTGGTCCTGCTTTTGGCGCCGCCTCCGAGCGTAGCGCTGGGCATGTTCGTGATTGCCAGCTGTCCCGGTGGCAACGTCTCCAATGCCTTGACCCTTTTCGCACGCGGTGACACGGCGTATTCCGTCTCGCTCACGGCCATCTCCAGCACGACGGCGGCGATCCTCACGCCGGTGTCGATCCTGTTCTGGTCCAATCTGTACGGACCGACAGCTGCGCTGATCCACGAACTCGATATCGGCCCCTTGCCCTTTCTGGTGCAAACAGCGCTGCTGCTCGGATTGCCTCTCGCGGCAGGCATGCTGACCGCCGAGCGGTTTCCGGAGATCGCGGAGCGTCTGCGCATCGTGATGCAACCGATCGCCCTGGCCATTCTGGTCGGGCTCATCGTGGTCGGGGTCTGGAGCAATCTCGATGTCATCCTCGAGGGCGGATCGATCATTTTCCCGATTGTGGCCGTGCACAATGCTCTGGCTTTCCTCACCGGTGGCCTCGCTGCCTGGCTGCTGAGCTTTCCAGTCGGGCGGATCCGCTCGCTTACCTTCGAGGTCGGGATCCAGAATACCGGTCTCGGCCTGCTGATCCTGCTTGCGCAGTTCGACGGGAGCGGCGGGGCGGTCGCCATCACCGCCCTGTGGGGTGTCTGGCACATAATTGCAGGCTTTATTCTTGTTCTCGGCTTTCGGAGCTGGGACTATCTCGCCAAGCGCCGCGATCAGACGGCCAACGGGAAATAGCGGAAGGTCCATCTCACCATGACGTACGACATCATCATCCGGAACGGTCAGGTCTATGACGGCAGCGGAACCACGCCGATTGACGCGGATGTAGCGGTCAAGGACGGACGGATTGCCGCCATCGGTCAGGATCTGGGCGAGGCAGCGCAGGAAATCGACGCCACGGGGCAGATCGTGACCCCGGGCTTCATCGATATCCACACACATTATGACGGCCAGGCGAGTTGGGATGGCGAACTGCGTCCGTCTATCGATCATGGCGTGACCACGGCGGTCATGGGCAATTGCGGGGTCGGTTTCGCGCCGGTCCGGGAAAGCGATCACGACAAGCTCATCAAGCTGATGGAAGGGGTGGAGGATATTCCGGGTACGGCCCTTCATGAGGGGCTGACCTGGGATTGGGAAAGCTTTCCGGAGTATCTCGACGCTCTCGAAAAAATGCCGCGAACCATCGACATTGCGGCCATGCTGCCGCACGACCCGCTGCGGGTTTATGTGATGGGTGACCGGGCCGTGCATTCCGAACCAGCCAATGATGATGATATTGCCGAGATGCGGCGCCTGACCCGCGAGGCCCTTGAAGCCGGCGCTATCGGTTTCGCCACCGGCCGATCTGACGTGCACAAGACGGCCGATGGCGACTGGACCCCGTCCTCCGAATCCACGCGCGAGGAGCTCACCGGGATCGCCCAAGCGTTCGACGGGCTGGACTTCGGTGTCGTGCAGGCCGTGTCCGATTTCAATCTGGAGCGTGGCGAGCAGGATTTCGACGAGGAATGGTCGATCATTGCGGACTACGCCAAGGCCTCCGGGCGACCCTTCTCCTTCTCTCTCATGCAGCGCGATTTCGCGCCGGACCAGTGGCTCAAACTGATTGAGCGGTCCGAGAAACTGAAAGCGGACGGTGTGGATGCCCGCATGCAGGTCGCGCCTCGGGCGATCGGGGTTTTCCTCGGGTTCAATTGCACCTTCCATCCCTTTATGGGCTACCCGACCTACAAGACGATCGCGCATCTCTCCCTTGAGGAGCGGGTCGCGAAAATGAAGGATCCTGCTTTCAAGGCGCAGATCCTGTCGGAGAAGACGGACAAGCTCTCCGGGCCCGGCTCTTCGGTCCCGCCGCTGGCTGACCTGCTGATGGAGCATATCGAGTTCGTCGCCGAGAAATTCTTCCAGCTGGGCGATCCGCCGGATTATGAACAACCGCCGGAAAACTCGCTCGCGGCCCGCGCCCGGGGCAATGGCGTCTCGTTGATGGAGATGATCTATGACACCCTGCTGGAGCGGGACGGCCACGAGCTCATCTACCTGCCGCTCTATAACTATACCGAGCTGAATTACGACAATGTGCTCAAGATGATGGAGCACCCGCAGGCGCTCTATGGCCTGTCCGACGGCGGGGCCCATGTCGGGACGGTGTGCGATGCCTCCATGCCGACCTACATGATCACCCACTGGACGCGCGACCGCGAACGGGGCCGCAAGCTCGACCTGACCCGCGTCATCCGCATGTTGACCGGAGCGCAGGCAGATTATCTTGGCATGTCGGACCGGGGATATCTGAAGCCGGGGCTGAAGGCCGACATCAATGTGATCGATGTAAGCCAGCTCCAGATGGAGCCGCCGCATATGGAACGCGACCTGCCGGCTGGCGGGCAGCGCCTTTTGCAGGGCGCTCGGGGGTACACGGCGACGCTCGTCGCGGGACAGGTCGTCATGGAAAATGGCCGGCTGACGGGCGCCATGCCCGGACGGGTCTACCGGGCGGGCCAGACGGCGGCGATTGCGGCGGAGTAGGGCGGTATGCTGCGCTCGCCCGTCATCCTTGGTGTTGTCCTTTTCGTCGCGCTCTTTGCCATCGCGCTCTGGGTGATTGACCCCGCGAGCTGGCAGACAGCGCTGCTGGGTCTGGTCTTCCTGCCCGTCGCAGCCGGGCTGATGCAGCTTGTCGGGCGCTGGCGGGCCAGAGCCGGAAAGGGCGGGCGGAGTGCCGCATCCATTCGTGCCGCCATGGTCGGCGCCGGGGCCCTGCTGGCCTCAGCGCTCGGTTTCAAGATCGCCGAGGCCGTGGGCCTGATCGACCCGGAGGGCGACAGCGGACGCTCCTGGATCAGCGTTCTCCTGATCCTGATCGTCGTCTTCGGAGACCTTCTGGCTGCGCGTTTGGAGGCGCGTAGCAAGGAAAACTGACCCCGCCAGCGGTTACTGAGTGTCGCAGCCATATTCACCCGGCACGTCGGATGTCCACCAGGCGCCGTCCTCACCGCAGGGCGAGTTGAGGATCATGTTCTTGCAATCATTGGCGTCTTCATTCCAGTTGCACCAACAAGAGATCGCTTCACCCTGGGCGTTGTGCTCGCACTCATAGCGCGGATCCAGGCTCATGGAGAGCGAGGTGTGCCGGTCCTCGTAGACACGGCGGGCTCGAGGCGTGGCGCGACTGACGCGCTGCTCGGTGGCCTGACGCATGACCTGGCGCCGCGGAGCTGGCGTGGTCTGTGCGGTCTCGAGCGCGGCCAGGAGTTGGGGCTGGCGCGCCTGGTCGGCGCTCTGAGCGAGGGTCGGAAGACTGATCGTAACCGCCAAGCATGTGGCGAGGGTGATCACTGATTTCATCTCATCTCTCCCCTTGAGTGAAAATTCTGAGCCAGATTAGCCGCGCAGGCGAGTGCCGGCAATAAGAATTCGGTCCGGCCCAACTGCACCCCAACGCCCGCCATCCTTGACATTTTGCCCCGCAAAACGGCATGTCGCGGCAACTTCTTTTTTGCACTTTTCGGACGACGCAATCATGCACGCTTACCGTACTCATACCTGCGCAGAACTGCGCCCGGACCATGTCGGCCAGACCGCGCGGATTTCCGGCTGGATCCACCGCAAGCGCGACCATGGCGGTCTCCTCTTCATCGACCTGCGCGACCATTACGGCCTGACGCAGTGCGTGCTGGAGCCGGAAAGCGAGCACTTCAACACGCTGGAACGCCTGCGCGTCGAGAGCGTTGTCACCATTACCGGTGAGGTCATCGCCCGCTCTGCGGAGACGGTGAACGAGAACCTGCCGACCGGCGGTATCGAGGTTCGCGTCAAGGACCTCGCCATCCAGTCCGAGGCCGACGAGCTTCCGCTGCCGGTCTTCGGCGAGCCGGACTGGTCCGAGGAAGTGCGCCTCAAGCACCGCTATGTCGACCTGCGCCGCGAGAGCCTGCATGCCCGCATCGTCAAGCGGTCACGCATCATCGACTCCATCCGCCGCCGCATGGTCGACGAGGGCTTCACCGAGTACCAGACGCCGATCCTGACGGCCTCCTCGCCGGAAGGCGCGCGGGACTTCCTGGTTCCGGCCCGTCTGCACCCGGGCAAGTTCTACGCCCTGCCGCAGGCGCCGCAGCAGTTCAAACAGCTCATCATGGTCTCCGGCTTCGACCGGTATTTCCAGATCGCACCGTGTTTCCGCGACGAGGATGCGCGGGCGGACCGGGCACCGGGCGAATTCTACCAGCTCGATATGGAAATGAGCTTCGCCACGCAGGATGATGTGTTCAACGTCATCGAACCGGTCATGAAAGGCCTGTTCGAGGAGTTCTCCGAAGGCAAGGCCGTGCCGGACGATAAATTCCCGCACATCACCTATAAGGACGCGATGCAGT